>SMVB01312418.1_pt1 | contig 24685 bp, 21 predicted proteins | sample 2456461 | NCBI WGS metagenome assembly SMVB01 (sample SAMN11095934, study PRJNA526329) | marine sediment metagenome | biome: Marine sediment; feature: Surficial sediment; material: Deep marine sediment; isolation source: Hadal surficial sediment | place: Pacific Ocean | collected 2014-05 | depth...
ATGTTGCGGAATTTAAAGAATTGCTGAATGTAGCCGCCCACGAAAGGAAAAACTTGCAAATGCTCGTCGAATACTTTGAGCATAAAACAGTGGAACTGGAAGAGAAAAAGCATTTTTTTGAAACGATTGAAGCCCAATTTCCCGACACTTTGAAAAAACTGGATACGTTCAATCAAAGTTTCCAGGAAATAAAAACTATTGATGTTCGCGTCAGGGATTTTCAGCGTGTCTCCAAGGAACTGGAATCCAATTACAACACCCTTAAGCGTGAACTGAACGAATTGCATTTGCTCAGCGAGCATATCGATCACAAGATTAAAAGCCTGCATCAGCAAAGAGGGCTGGTAGAAAAAGCCAATGAAGATGCCGGGCGCCTCAATGTCCTCGTTTGGGACATGGATTCCAAGGTCAAGAAACTTAAAGAAGAGAACAAGCTGATCAAGTCCGCGGACCGTAGCATCAATCGGTTGGAGGGAATGATGGACACGGTCGCCGACAAGGTGGATGAAATCGTCAGCTTCAAGGAGATGATGCAAACCGGTTCGTCCAAAGTGGTGGAAATGAAAACCGCCCTGCATGATATGGATTCCCGGTTGAGCATTATCCTTGAGGAAAAGGAGTCCATCGCAAATTATACCAGGGATACGGAGGATTTAAAGCGGACTCTGGAAGTGATGAAAGAGGATTATGAAACCTTGTTGGGGAAAAGCCACTTGGTTAGAGAAACCCATGATTCATTAAACCGTCTCAGCCAGGAAATCAGCGACCTGAAAGTTGAGTCCAAAAACATCTCGGTAAAAAATGAGATGATCCGCAGTATTAGCGGCCGTTTGCGGGACCTCGATGCGTTGTCGGTGGATGTCGAAACAAAAATCTCCAAGATGATGGATGAAAAGGTGGTTGTTGAAAAAACGGAAGAAAAAATCAACAAGTTGAATACGTTCCTCATGGACACTCTGAGCGGCAAAATGGTGATCCTGAAAGAGGAAATGAAAAACATAGATATCGCCAATGAAAAAATGAGCCGGTTCAACGCAATGGCCGAGGAAGCGGAACAAAAGTTCAAGCAGTTGGAAAATGAAATTGAGAAGGTCGATTCCATTGGAAACATCCTGCATAAAATTGAAAAGATCAGTGAATCCACTCGCCTGCAAATGGATGAAGTCATCCGTAAGCAGAATCTTGTGGATCAGGTGGATAAGAAAATCAATGACCTGGGTTCCATGGTCATCAGCTTGGACGTCAAGATGGAAACCCAGATGCAAAGAAAGGGCTTGATCGAAAAACTGGAGAAAAAAGTGGATGGCTTGGATTTTTTCTTGGAAGAAGCCAACATCAAAATCGCCAAGGTCACCAAAAAAATCGATTTCCTGGATAAAATTGATCAGAAGCTGGAGAGTCTGAATTCCATGTCCAATCAGGTGGTTGAAAAAATCCTCGACATTGCCAAGGGTAAATCCACCCTGGACGATCAGGAAAAAAGGATGGGAATCCTTGTCTCCAAACAAAGCCAATTGGAAATCGAATTGCGGTCAAGGTTTGAAGACTTGCAGGAAGCGAAGGAAGAAATTAGCAGAATAGATCAAATCCGTAATGACTTGAAAAATTCCTCCGCTGACTTTGAGGGCAAGGCGGACGACATGAAAAAGGAATTGGCGAAAGTTCAAAGCGTCCAGAAAAAGATCGATGGGATTGATCAACAAATTAAGCAGCTGGATTTGCGGCAAGAAGCGCTGAACGACAAAGAGGAGTTTATTGTCCATTCTGAAAAGAAGATAGAACAACTCAACAATTTAATGGCTCAGGTAGAGAGAAGATTTAAGTACGTGACAGCCGGTGAAGAGAAGGTTCGCCACACGGAGGCGGCCCTTGGAAAACTTTCCGCGGCAATTGTCCGTGTTAAATCCGAAAAAGACCGGATCGACAGGGAACGGGAAAACATGAACAAGATCAATCTCAATATCGATAAACTCAATACGATCACGAAGGAAGCCGAATCCAAGATTGATGTGCTGAATAGTAAAATCGGGTTACTGGACGAAGTGGACAAGCGCTTGAGCAACCTGAATTTGATGGCGGAAGACGTCAATATGAAAATCCTAAGCCTGAAAAAAGAAAAAGCCACGATGCGTGTTGCCGGGGAACAAATCGCGGAACTGAAATTCCTTTTGAGTCAAGTGGACAAGGTAAAGCCAAATTCGGATCAAGAGGAAGGCTAGGCGTTTGTTCTGCCACACCTTATTGATACTGCGTGCCTGGCCGTTTTTTTTGCATTGGGAAAATGCTATTTCCAACTAGAGAGGTGACATGCTTGGCGTGATTGGCGGCAGTGGGCTTTACCACATGAAGGAATTAAAAATCCTCGAGAAGGTTGCTGTCGAAACGCCATTTGGGGCTCCATCCGATGAAGTGGTATTGGGAGAATTGATGGGCGTGCGCCTGGCCTTTCTTCCGCGGCACGGAGGCGGTCACTTCATTCCCCCTTCCGAGATTAATTTCCGCGCCAATATTTTTGCCATGAAGAAATTGGGCGTGGAGCGAATTCTGTCGGTGAGTGCGGTGGGCAGTATGAAGGAAGAATTACAGCCCGGTCACTTTTCTGTGCCCGACCAGTTCATAGACCGTACCACCCGCAGAATCAGCACGTTTTTCACCACCGGACTCGTCGGGCATGTCAGTCTGGCAGACCCCATTTGCCCGGACCTGGCCCGGACATTAGTTCTATCGGCTAAAACAGCCGGGACCAAAGTCCACGAGGGTGGTGTCTATATCTGCATTGAGGGACCGCAGTTTTCCACCCGCGCCGAGTCCAATCTGTACCGGCAATGGGGAGTGGATGTCATCGGCATGACCAACGTGACCGAGGCCAAGCTGGCCCGTGAAGCGGGGATCTGCTATGCCACGCTGGCCCTTGTCACCGATTACGATTGCTGGCTGGTGGAGGAAGAACCCGTCACCCTGGAAGCGGTCCTGCAAATTATGGGGGAAAACGTGGAAAATGCCCAGACTGCCATCAAGACCTTGGTCACAAAGCTTGCGGACAAGCGAAGTTGCGCCTGTGGTTCCGCCGCCGCCAATGCCATTGTTACGGATAAAAAATTGATTCCTGAAAAACTCAGGCAAGACCTTTCCATTTTATTTGAGATGTGATGCCCACCAGTGGGTTTAATACCCTGTGGCTACTAGCCGTAAGGGCAACAGGCAAAAACTCGTTTGCCCGAGATAACGTTTGCTGGCAAAGAAAGTTGTTGCCATTCGGGTCCAGCGTCACGCTGGCCACGGCTTTTAGATAATCATTGTCGGATACTTCGTCCGCTTGCGGCAGGATCGTTAGAATATGAACAGAAGTAAATCGGAAGAATTATTTTCCCGCGCTCAAACAGTAATGCCGGGAGGCGTCAACAGCCCTGTTCGGGCGTTCAATGCGGTAGGAGGAAATCCCCTTTTTATTCAAAGCGCTAAGGGAGCAACAATAACCGACGTCGATGGCAATGAGTTTATCGACTACGTTTCCTCATGGGGTCCTCTCATACTTGGCCACGCCCATCCCGAAATCGTGGAGGCGATCAACCAACAAGCTGGTTTGGGCACAAGTTATGGGGCTCCGACCAAACTGGAAATCACCTTGGCCGAAAAAGTGACGCGGGCGTTTCCTTCCATGGAAATCGTACGCATGGTGAATTCCGGCACCGAAGCGGTGATGAGCGCTATCCGTCTTACGCGGGGAATCACCGACCGTGACAAGATTTTGAAATTTGAAGGATGCTACCATGGTCACGCAGACAGTATGCTGGTCAAGGCGGGGTCAGGCCTGCTGTCATTGGGCGCTCCCGAATGCCCCGGAATTGTGGCTGACCTTGCGGAAAAGACCCTCACACTTCCATTTAACGATTCCGACAGCGTGGAAAAACTGTTTGCCGATCAGGGCAACGAAATCGCCTGCATCATTGTGGAAGCCATCGCGGGCAATATGGGAGTGATTCCTCCCAAAGAAGGATTTCTGCAGACTTGACGCGATGTGACCCGGCAATCGGGTAGTCTTTTGATCTTCGATGAGGTCATTACGGGATTCCGGGTGGCGCTGGGAGGAGCTCAATCGCTGTTCGATATTCAACCGGATATCACCTGTCTGGGGAAAATTATCGGCGGCGGATTACCCGTTGGGGCCTATGGCGGATCGAAAAAAATCATGGACAATATTTCCCCGATCGGTTCCGTTTACCAGGCTGGGACGCTTTCAGGCAATCCTCTGGCGATGGCGGCAGGCAATAAGATGTTGGATCTATTGTCCGCCAATCAGGTTTATGAGGACCTTGAAAGAAAATCCGATCAGCTTTGCCGGGGATTCAAGGAAAATGCCGGTCAACTGGGAATCACCGCCCAATTCACCCGCGTTGGGTCCATGTTTTCCATGTTCTTTACGTCTGCCGAGATCGTTGATTTCCACTCTGTGAAAACCTGCGACACGGAATTTTTCAAACGTTACTTCAACGCCATGCTGGAGGAAGGAATATACATTGCACCCTCACAATTTGAAGCAGGCTTCATGACCACGGCGCACACGGAAAAAGATATCGAGCAAACCATCGAGGCTAATTTCAAGGCATTGAAAATAGCCAAGGGTTAAGAACTAACTAATTTTATCGAGGGTAAAAGAAAAGAGATTCTTATGAGTGATATCGCTGGTTTATTCGCAAGGCAAATTCTTGATTCAAGGGGCAATCCCACCATTGAAGTGGAAGTTATTCTGGAGGACGGAAGCGTAGGCCGTGCCGCTGTGCCCTCCGGAGCGTCCACGGGGTCGAGAGAAGCGGTTGAACTTCGCGATGGCGATGCAAAAAAATATCTTGGCAAAGGGGTATTGAAAGCCGTTCAAAACGTCAACAATAAAATCGCTCCCGAATTGATTGGCACCGAGGTGACTGAACAGGTTTTGATCGACAAGATGATGATCGAGATGGATGGCACCAAAAACAAGAAAAAGCTGGGGGCCAACGCTATTCTGGGCGTATCCCTGGCGGTTGCCAAGGCCGCCGCCAATGAGTTGGACCTGCCCTTGTTTCAATATCTCGGAGGAACCAATGCTAAGGAGTTGCCCGTCCCCATGATGAATGTTATCAATGGCGGGGAGCATGCGGACAACAACGTGGATATTCAGGAATTCATGATCGTTCCGGTGGGAGCGGATACGTTTTCCAATGCCCTGCGAATGGGCGTAGAGATTTTTCATCACTTGAAGGAAGTTTTGAAGAAACGCAAGCTCAACACCGCCGTTGGCGATGAAGGCGGATTCGCCCCCGATCTCAAATCCAACGAACAAGCCATTGAAGTGATTCTCCAGGCAGTGAAAGCCGCCGGATATAAGGAAGGGCGAGACATTCTCCTCGCTCTCGATATCGCGGCGAGTGAATTGTATTCCAATAAGAAATACGTGCTGTCGGCGGAAAAAAAATCCAAACTCAGTTCCGATGAGATGATCGACTTTATTGCCCGGTTGACCAAAAAATATCCCATCATCAGCGTCGAGGACGGGCTCGCTGAAAATGACTGGAAGGGCTGGCAACGCCTTACTGACCAATTGGGTGATAAAATCCAGATCGTCGGGGACGATGTGTTTGTCACCAATACGGAGATACTGGCCAAGGGCATAAAGGAGAAAGTGGGCAACTCCATACTTATCAAAGTCAACCAGATTGGGACTCTTACCGAAACGCTGGATGCGGTGGAAATGGCCAAACGGGCAGGTTACACGACGGTGATTTCCCATAGGTCGGGCGAAACCGAAGACACGACCATTGCCGATATTGCCGTTGCCGTCAACGCCGGGCAGATCAAAACAGGTTCCCTTTGCCGATCGGACCGGATCGCTAAATACAATCAGTTATTGCGTATCGAAGAGATACTGGGCGATTGCGCCGTGTATAAGGGAAAAGACGTGTTTTACAACCTGGCATGAAAATCCCCGCAACGCCCCACTACGTGGGGAGGAACCCCGTTACACGGGGAGGAAATTGGGCCTGACGCTACGCGCGCGAGGCCCTGAAAACATACAAGGGGTATACGCTACGCTGGTCGCCCTTCGCGGAAGAGCCAGCGTAATGCTGACCGCTTAAGGCGGGGGCGTTCATTAACTTTCTGTCCCCAAAAAAACTTATGTCTCGATTCCGACAAATTCTTTTACTGAGCCTGGCGTTTTTTGCTTTATTGATGCTGACCGCCTTTTTTCACGATGAAGGCATCTTCACGGTCTTCAAGTTGCAAGACCAAATGGCGGAAATGGGGAAAAACAACAAGTTATTGAGTGAGAAAAACCATAAAATCCGCAAGGAAATTGAAGCATTGAAGTCGAATCCGCTGGCAATTGAAAAAATTGCGCGCGAGAAATTGAATCTGGTCAAGCCAGGAGAGACCGTTTATCAAATTGTCAGAAAAAATTCCTCCCGATAATAATTTCTGACCTCCGAAGAGCCGCGCACCTCGAAAATATCTGAATCTTCCCCCGTTTCTTCGAAAAACCAAATATATCGAAAAAAGTCCTTACTTTTCAAATAGTTATGTTATACTAAAGGCAATCATTAATAGTTGATAACGACGATTTATTGAAGGTCCAAATAATCAATGGTTTGATTGCTGGGCCCATTTTATGCCACTTCATTAAAACTTTTTAATGTAATTGCTTGAAATATAAATGTTCCAGCGACTTATTGGGAATAATTGCAATAAGATATTGATATTTTTAATTTAAATGGTAAAGTGGATAAATCACCTGAGAACTAATTTGGGAATTTAGGACCACACCAGCGGGTTAAATCTGGTTAAATGCGCTGGCGGAAAAAAATGGTCTTTTGTTTCCATGATCCCGATGGATTTCGGGACACTGATCTTTCCTTGTAGAGGAAAACGATAATAGATGTTCGCACCTCTAGCGGAGAGCTTTAGTTAACGTGCACTGATATTAGAAAACGGGCATAGATTATTATTTTGGTTTTTAATATTTGAAACCTACAGCAAATTTATTGTTTTTAAGGAGGGGCCATGACCAAGCAAGATATTATTAATCAAGTTTCTTCCCGGGCCAGTTTGTCCAGAACAAAAGCTGAAGAAGCTGTCGAAACCGTCATTGAATTGATCAAGGAATCCTTGGGGCATGGCGAACCTGTAATTTTACGCCGATTTGGAACCTTCCAGGTCAGGTCCAAAACCAAACGGATAGGGCGAAATCCCAAAACCGGTGAAGAGGCTGAAATCTCCGCCCGCAAAGTGGTGCGCTTTAAATCCGGAAAGCATTTCAAACAAGCCGTAAATGAGGACAACTAAACCCCTGAATCCTTGTATTAATGGGTTCTAAAGAATCAGCATCGCATCTCCGTAACTGAAGAACCGGTACTCGTTGCGGATGGCTTGCTGATACGCTTTGCGCATCAGGCCCGTGCCTGAGAAAGCGCAAACCAGCAGAAAAAGCGTGGACTTCGGCAAGTGAAAATTTGTCAGCAAGTGATTGACCATGCTGAATTTTCTGCCAGGGAAAATAAAAATCTCCGTCCCTCCCGACACATCCTTTCCAGTTTGAAAATCAAACCTGAGCGATTCCAACACCCGTGTGGTCGTGGTTCCTACCGCCAGAATTTTTTGCCCTTGTTTTTTCGCTGAAACCAGTTGATTCCACGTTTCTTTTTGAATCAAAAAGTTTTCCCGTTCCATTTTGTGATCGCGTACATCCTGTACACGGATGGGCATAAACGTTCCCACACCAACATGTAAAGTTAGAAAAGCCATGTCGGCATTTCCCGATCCGATTTTATCCATCAGCTCCGGAGTGAAATGGAGTCCCGCCGTAGGAGCGGCAATGGCCCCCTCTATGGCAGAATAAACAGTTTGATACCGCTGGCGATCCATTTCCAGTAATTCAGCCTTGTCGTGACTGTTTCGGCGAATATAGGGGGGTAGAGGCATCCTTGCGGACGCATCTAAAATAGAGCTGAGTTTCCCCCGATATAAAAGTTTCAGAATGGCCCGGTTGTCCTGGCGTCCCTGCAAAATGGCGGTGACGGCTCCATCACAAAGGGAAAACTCCGTTCCAGCCTTCATTTTGCCCAAGCCTTTCATCAGAGCCTGCCAAATGGTGGGTTCCGTCTCGCGGATTAGGATAATTTCCACGTATTTTCCGGTATCTTTCCTGACGCCGGGAAGTTTTGCAGGAATGACCCGCGTATCATTGAAAACCATGAGAGGATGTTCGGGCAGGTATCGGCAAAGATTGGCAAACACATCATGCCTGATGGTGGACGTCGTGCGGTCAATCACCATCAGCCGTGATTGATCACGGTGTTCAGTGGGAGTTTGGGCGATCAGTTCCTGCGGTAAATCAAAATCATAATCAGACAACTTCATTGACAAAAATTTCCTGGAAATAAATGTTTAAATCGAAGCAACTATATAGCGGAGGTTTTTAACCTTAGTCCAGCGGTTTGTATATTTTTTAGAACCTGCTCAAACGGGATTGTGACTGGCTCATAGAGTGTTCAGGATATAAATGTTTACAAGTACTTACCATAATTTGTGGTTGACCGTTTATGGGAATTATACTATTCTTCGAGAATTAGCGAGGGATTAGGCTTATTATGGTTTCCGTGGATTGGAGGAGAGAATGGGGAAGACGTTTAAATTATTGAGCTTGGTTTTGCTCTCGTTTGCCTTGATCATCAGTGTGGCGGGAGACGTGGATGCAAAAAAGAAAAAGAAAAAGAAAATACCGAAATCGCCCTCCTACGTTGGCGCTGTCAAGTGTAATGGAAGTTGCCATGATTCTTATTATCAGGCTTGGGTAAAATCGCCGCATGGGAATACATTCAATCTCCTGAAACCTGGGGTGCGGGAAAAAGCCAAAAAACGGGTCAAACTGGACCCTGAAAAAGACTATACCACCACGCCGTTGTGTTTGCGCTGTCATACCACCGGTTATCGGCAGGCTGGTGGATTTAAGCCCGCCGGAACCATGCATAAAGGCAAGGACCGCAGTACCCCTATTGACCCTGAGGAGCCCAATCTGGAGCAGGTGGGCTGTGAAATGTGTCATTCTGTTGCCGGAGGTTCTCAATTCCGCATCGTCATGAAAAACAGCAAGGGGGATTTCAAAAAAGCCGAAACGGAAAAATACGGGCAAAGATGGGATTACGCCAACGTCTGTACGCGCTGTCACACCCACCCAAAAACCCCATTTCAGCCCGATGTACACGATAAGTACAAGTTCAACTTTGAAGAACGTAAATTGAAGGTTCATGACAAAGACAAGTACTGGAATGCGGATAATGAAGACCAGAAACTTGAAAAATTAAAAGACCGTATAAAGGAGGTATCTGTTTCTGAAAAGACGCCTCTGTTGATTGAGGATTTCGCCATAAGAAAAGGCAAACTTTTGTTCAAATCGAAATCCATGCCTTACAATAAAAAGACCAAGAGTTTTAATTATAAAAAATAATCATTTTTTCATACTCATGTCGGAGGCCTGATCCTGTGGAGGGAGCAGGCCTCCTTTTTTTTCTTTCAATACTTCTGCAGAGGTCGGTAAATGAGCGAAGGAAATTTTTACAAGAAAATCGTTTGTATCGGCGCAGGCTATGTCGGCGGCCCCACGATGACCATTATCGCCAACAAATGCCCGAACTATAAAGTCACCATCGTTGATATTTCCAAACCGCGCATCGACGCCTGGAACTCAGATGATCTACCCATTTTTGAACCCGGGTTGAAGGAACGCGTGGAAAAATCACGAGGCAAGAATTTATTTTTCTCTACCGATGTTGACAAGGAAATAGCCGAGGCGGACATCATTTTTGTTTCCGTCAACACGCCGACCAAAACTTTTGGCGAAGGTGCTGGTAAAGCGGCGGATTTGCAGTTCGTAGAGCTAACGGCAAGGCGCATCAAGAAAAACTCGCGGTCGGACAAAATCGTTATTGAAAAAAGTACCCTTCCGGTCAGAAGTGCGGAAGCGCTGGAGGCGATTTTACATTCGGGTAATAACTCCGTTCATTTTGAAATTTTATCGAATCCGGAATTCATGGCGGAAGGCACGGCTATTTCGGATATGGAATACCCGGATCGCGTATTGATCGGTTCCAAGGATACTGAAACCGGCAGGATAGCAAGGGATGAACTGGTAAAAATTTATGCCCACTGGGTTCCAAAGGAAAAGCTGATAACGACCAACTTATGGAGTAGTGAACTTTCCAAGCTGGTGTCCAACGCTTTCCTGGCTCAACGAATATCTTCCATCAACAGTATTTCTGCTATTTGTGAAGCCACTGAGGCGGATATCGGGGAAGTGGCTTTTGCCGTGGGAAAGGACACGCGTATCGGTGAAAAATTTCTCCAAGCCGGAATTGGTTTCGGGGGTTCGTGTTTTCGTAAGGACATTCTCAATCTGGTTTATCTCTGCGAATTTTACCAATTGAATGAGGTTGCTGATTTCTGGAAACAGGTGATCACCATCAACGATTACCAGGTCAAGCGATTTGTCAAACGGATGCTTCGTGCCATGTTCAACACTCTGGTGGGAAAGAAAATAGCGGTCTTTGGCTTCGCTTTCAAACCCGATACGGGGGACACACGGGACACCCCGGCAATTTTTCTGACCCGCCAATTATGTGAAGAAAAGGCCCGCCTCAGTATTACCGATCCGCATGCCCTGGAAAATGCCAAAAAAGATCTCGATGGTCTTAAGGGGATCGAATATATCGAAGATCCTTATTTAGCCGCTAAAGACGCCCATTGTGTTGCCTTGATGACGGCATGGGATGAGTATCGATCATTGGACTACCAGAAAATATATGATTCCATGGAAAAGCCCGCGTTCCTTTTCGATGGCAGGAACCACCTCGACCATCAGAAGCTTTTTGATATCGGTTTCAACGTGTTTCCCATAGGAAAACCGCCTCTGCTACATCATTAAGGAGACCTTTGCAAAACAAGCAAAAGACGTAAATCCCTCCTCACCTCAATCCTTGTATGTTGGAAAAGAGAGGATTTTATTTAAAAAATCCCTCGCCGCTCTGGGGAGTACCCGTGCCGGGCATGAGGGCTAATGTTAAATACCACAAGGGCTGGGTGAGGGGATATTGTAATTATGTAAAGCTCTCATCTTTAAGGCAGGAGTCATTTGTCAGGTTTTGTCCAATGGACGGTGACAGAAGGTGCAGGATCCCATTGCGCGATGCGGCATGATGGGCGCATCCATTTCCCCTTGAACGTGGCATTTCAGGCATGTTTCTACGGAGGAGGTGTTTATGTGAAATTTCGAATTGCTCAAATTGGGCGCGGCCCCCAGAAAACTGTAGCCTAATCCGCCGATCACCACCACTCCTATCAGAGTCATGAAGCGGAAAAAATTTCGTTGCCCGGTACTTTTTTTTGCCATAAAATCAGATATTCCTTTCAGTATTTACCGGGAAACCGCAATTGCGTCTATTTCAATTTGAGCCCCCTTGGGAAGCGCGGCTACCTGGACGCAGGCACGCGCGGGTTTGCTCTCGCCAAAAAAATTCTCATACACTTGATTCACGCGCCCGAAATGGCCCAGGTCGGTCAGATAAACCGTGGTCTTGACGACATCCTTCAGCGTCAGCCCCGCGGCTGTTAAAATGGCTTCAATATTTTTGATGACAAGTTCGGTTTCTTCTTCGATATTGCCCTCAAGAAAATTTCCTGTCGCCGGGTCGAGAGCGATTTGCCCGGAAGTGAATAGAAATCCGCCGATCTCGATTCCCTGCTCGTAAGGGCCGATAGCCGCTGGCGCCTGATCGGTTTTGATGACTTTTTTCGGCATGAAGTCCTTTTCTACCCCGCCACGCGGGGATGAGAAGCCTGCTACGCAGGGGGCCTGACGCTACGCGAGGCCCTAAAAATACTTCTTTGAAAACATACAAGGGGTACGCTACGCTAGAGAACCTTAGTTAGCAAAGAAAGTATATGCCATTTGGGTTCAGCCCAGGCTGGTCGTCCGTCAATACCTGGCTTTGCCGAAGCGGGTTACACGTTAGAACTGGGTCCAGCGTCACGCTGGCCGATGGCCGCCATGCTTTTTATGAAAGGATAAGATTTGAGCTCCCGCCCCACGTGAGCCAGAATGAGGCGATGCGTTACCTTCTCCACTTCTTCGGCCATTCTCCTGGGAAATTTCAGCCTGCCGGAACAATTAATATTCAATGTAAGCAGTTTTCTCAAATAATTCAATGTCCCTGTGGAAAATTTAATTTCCACCGAAGTTTTTTTCATACAACCGCCGCAAACAATTCCTCTTCCATTATAACTGAACCCGATCCAACCGTTGACTGTGTCGGTCTTGCAAACAATGCAATGATTCAATTCCGGTTTATGGCCTGTAAGGGATAAAAGTCGAATTTCAAACATCCGGCACAGGGTTTCTAGGTTGCTCTGATTTTTTAGAGCGTTCAACGAATCCAGAAGGAGTTGAAAAATTTGTTTTTCCTCATGCGCTTCCGCAAGCATCGCATCCACCAGTTCGTTCAAATAAATTCCGGTATATATTTTTTGAAAATCCTCGCGGACCTGGTGAAAAGATTGGATAATATCGGCATGGTTGAGACTATATAGTTGCTGATTCTCCTTCCCAAAATAGATTAAATAGACATAAGACATGGGTTCCAGAGAACCCACGAACCGGCTTTTGATTTTTCTGGCCCCCTTGGCGACGCACTTGACCTTGCCGAAATGCTCGGTCATGAAGGTTACCAGCTTGTCCGTTTCGGAAAGTTTGATACTGCGTAGAACGATTCCGTTAGTCCGATACAATCCCATCAAAGGGAACCTCTGAAAATCGACCAGCGTACCGCTGGACCAAATATTTTGGTTCTAGGGGTTTTTGGGGAATCATTAGTTTTCCTTTGAAACCCGAAAATTTTGGAAAGCAACCGTTTTAAAGGGGGGGAAGGGAGTTTTCCTGTCTGCGGTCTGTGGTTTACAGTTTGCCATTATTTCATTGCCCCCGGTTGAAAACTTCTAGGCGCCCTTAATTATTCCTTTCCAAGTCCAGCAAAAAACGTTTTAGGTGCAAACCTCCAGTGTAGCCGCCCATGTCGCCATTTTCCCGTATCACCCGATGACAGGGAATGATGAGGGGCAATGGGTTTTTCCCATTGGCGTTGCCCACGGCGCGAAAGGCCTTTGGCTGGCCAATGGCTTTGGCCAGCATCCGATAACTTTGTGTTTTTCCATAAGGAATTACCGTTAATTGCTGCCAGACTTTTTGTTGAAAGGAAGTTCCCCGGCTCAAATCCAGTTTGCAGTTGAAATTTTTTAGATCACCTGAAAAATACAGGTTCAACTGTTTTACCACAATCTCAAAAAAAGCAGGTTTTTTTAAGCACTCGCATTGGAAGGAATTTTTTAGGTAATGAGTGAAATGGGACTCATCGGGCAGGTGCAGGACGATTCTCATGAGGCCCTTTTTGGACCCGGCAATGCCTGTCAAACCCAGGGGACTGGAGTAAAGCGTGTAATAAATGGAATCAGGGGGTAATGAACGACCCCGCCGCAAGCGGACGGGGTACCCGGCAAAAGTTTTCATTTTAAAGCCGTGGCCAGCATGACGCTGGCCCGAATGGTAAATACTTTTTTTGCCAGCTAACGTTATCTCGACCAAACGAGTTTTTGCCTGTTGCCCCTACGGCCAGTAGCTACGGGGAATAAAACCCACTGGTGGGATTAAATTACTTTCCGGCATGCCTTCATCATAGCACAAGGCGGGCCATTCCCAGGATATCGTCCAGGGATTCATTTATCTTGACAGCCAGGGTTTCGCGGGCTTTGATGGCCGATAGGAGATTTTTATGCTTTCTGGAATCATAACCGGTCACTGTCGTTCCAATGATAAGATTGAAATGGTCGTCGCTGGAACCAATGGAGGACATTCCCAGTTCCTGCGAATAGTTCTCTTCATACCCGTGGCCGGTTGAAATATCTTCAATCGCGTCCACCAAGCCGGTCAGGTATTGCCTGGCAAATGAAATGGGAACGCCAAAGGGATAAGCCCGCTCTCTTTCAGGATGAGGAATGATGGAAACTCCGCCTAACGGCTGAACCATTTTAGCGGAATCTTCCATTGAAATCATTTTTTGATCCAAATGGGAAAATTGCGTTTTTAATTCCCCAAAAAATTTTGGTTTCAGATAATCCTTGTCCATCACTAAAATCAAATGGCCCTGCAGGGTGCTCAACTCGAACGCAGGATAAACGTCGATAGGGTCCAGACCCGGATGATTCCATTCATCACAACAGCGTCCGCGTTCTTTTATGGACGCCAGGGCGTGCTCAAGTGGATATAGGTGTGGTTGGACGTGTTCCGTAATGACCATAAAGTCCAATCCCAATCTCGCCGCCCGGCCCATGATTTTATCAACCGAATAGGTGCCATCAGAAAAAGTGGAATGGCAATGAGTTTCGCCGATTTTGAAATGAGGGTTGTCCTGTTTAAATTTAGCAATACTATCTTTGATGCGCTGGTCCAGAAATGTTTTTCCGACCAGATCGGTCAACGGTGCAAGCATTTTGCATTTGGCTGTCACTGGAATGGCTAGTTGCGCTCCAGCCAAGGCAATCGAAAAACCTGCAATTGATTTTAAAAAGCCTCTACGGTTCATATCTTGTTGTGCCTATCTTGTTATTATCAAATTTATTAGTAGTGAATTTTATATTTTTGAGGACACCAACGGGTTTGTCAATTTAAAAAAAAAGAACCGTTGAAAAACCGCCACTAGGGCTTAAACAGATTTGGCAGGAAAAGGCTGAGTGCTGGAATATAGGTGATGGCCAAAAGACCCAATATCCGTAGGCCAAGAAAGGGGAGGGTGGCCCGGTAAAGCCGGACGATGGGTTCGTTGAATCTTGAACTGGCGATGAACAGATTGATTCCCACAGGCGGGGTGGAGTATCCGATTTCGAGATTGGTCAAAAAAATGATGCCCAGATGGACCATGTTGACGTCAAAGCTTTTGGCGATGGGGACGATCAAAGGAACCACCACAATGATGGCGGAAAATATGTCCATCATGCAACCCACCATCAAGAGGAACACGTTGAGCGCAATGAGAAACGTTAAGGGATCGTGAATATACTGCTTCATGAAACCGAGGATTTGCATTGGAATCTGCTCGTCGATCAGGTAGTTGGTGAATCCCATGGCGGTGCCCAAAATAATCAGGATGGCCCCAACCAGCACCATGCTCTCGCGCATTATCCGGGGCAGGTCTTTGAAGGGATGCAGGTCTTTGTAAATGAGAGATTCCACCACGATCACATAAACCACAGTGACGGCGGCGGCTTCGCTCACGGTGATGATGCCGCCGTAAATTCCAAACAAAATAATGAAAGGAAGAGGGATTTCCCAAATGGCCTCGCGCAAGGAACCGAGAGCCTCGTCCCAATGAAAGGGTCTTTTTTTGATTTCAAGGGATTTGCTTTTGGCGATACTATATGCGCCGACGATTAAAATCATAATAGCTCCGGGGACGATTCCTGCCAGAAAAAGCTGGTCCACCCTCACCTGCGCCACCAGCCCATAGAGGATCAACGGAATGGAGGGAGGAAATAAAAGACCCAGACTGCCGGACGAGGTCATCAACCCAAGGGAAAAGTTTTTGGAATACATTTCCTTGAGCAAAAGGGGGTAAAGGAGGCCGCCCAAAGCAATGATGGTCACGCCTGATGCTCCCGTGAACGCGGTGAAAAAAGCGCAGGCGGCCAACACGACCATCGGCACTCCGCCAGTCAAGCCACCAAGGAACGCCTGGGAAAGGCGGGTCAACCGTTCTGGAGTTTTCCCGTTGGCCAGAATGAAACCGGCGAAAGTGAACAAAGGAATTGCCACCAGGGTCGGGTTGCTGGTAACCCGGTAAAGTTCGATGAATATTGCCGCAGGATCAATTTCCGCGAAATAAAACGCAATGAGCGCGGCAAGGCCGATAACGGCGAATAATGGGGTTCCGAGGAATGCCAGCAAAACGATGGCGGCAAAAATTAAAAAGGCCATATAATCCCACCAGTGGGTTTAATTCCCCGTGGCTACTAGCCGTAGGGGCAACAGGCAAAAATCGTTTGCCTGGATAATGTTTGTTGGTAGCGAAAGGTATCGCAATTCGGGTCCAGCGTCACGCTGGCCATGTGTTTTAAAGGAAAAATCTTGCCGGATACCCTGTCTGTTTGCGGCGAAGTTTTTCATTGAGGATTTCCTTTTAAGAAGAGAGCTTCCAGAGTTTTCAGGAGGAAGCGTGCGGAAATGACAGAAAAACTGTAAGGAAGAATGATCTGAAAAATCCAGACAGGAATGTCGAGAAAAAGAGTGGCGGACCCTTCCATCTCAAATTCCACAAACCTCCAGGCGGCCACCGCCAAAAATCCGCTGATGATTCCAGCCGTAAAATTGACAATGAACTGGATAAAATTCCCCCATGTGTTGGGTAAAAAATGCGGCAAAAAATCAATGGAGATGTGTTTTGCTTCGCGTACAGCCAGGGACGCACCCAAAAAACCCACCCACAATACCAATTGCCGGATAAAAATATCCCCCCACAGAATTCCCTCATTAAAAACGTTACGCATAATGACCTGACTGAAAGTAAGCAGGATCATCAGAGAAAGCAGAACGGTGACGGCCAGCGCTTCCATTTTTCCCAGAAGGTTTTCGATTTGTTTGAGGAGTCTCACGAAATTTTTTAAAAAAAAGTTGGTTCCGCCGAAGGGAGAAAGTGGACAGGAAAATGGATCGGCCCGAATGATCCGAAAATTATCTCCTGACGGAGAGAAATTCGTTCTATATAATAATACCTTCGATAAAGAGGCACAATGTTTTAATTGAGTTCAAAACTGATGCGCAAAATATTTATTTTTCTTTTGGCTGTCAGCTTTACCTGCGTGATGGTTCGGGGCGCTGTCGCTGGAGACATAGGACCCGAAATGATCTTGATCCCTGCTGGTGAATTTATCATGGGAAGCCGGGATGACTTTGGAAGAAAGGATGAACATCCGGCCCACCCTGTTTATTTGGACGCATATTACATTGATCGCTATGAGGCGACCGGTAAGGATTTTGAAGCCTACCTGGACGATCAACCTAGGGTGCATCCCACCATCACCGGCTGGTATGAACGCAAGGTGCGTCCTGACATGGCTCGACGTCCCGTATTTGGCCTGACCTGGAAACGCTGTCAGAATTATTGTGTCTGGGCGGGAAAACGGCTTCCCACCGAAGCCGAATGGGAGAGAGCGGCAAGAGGTACGGACGATCGAATTTACCCATGGGGGAATGAACCTCCTGATCCTTCCCGATCCAATTTTGGACGTTGTTGTTTCGTTATGAAGGGATTGGTCTTCAATGATGTTGGAAATTTAAAAGCCGGGAAAACCCCGAATAATATCTTTGATCTTGCCGGAAATGTTGCTGAATGGGTTTTCGATTGGTATGATAAAAATTACTACAAGGTGAGTCCACGCAAAAACCCCAAAGGTCCGGAAAAGGGAAGATATCACATAATTCGCGGCGGCGCCTGGAACAGCTTTCCCGGATACCTTAGATCAAGCGCCCGATATGGTTATAACGACGCCAAGGATTTTTATGGAATTGGTTGCCGTTGCGCCAAATCGGCTGAGGAATAAAATTTTAACCCATCAGCTTCTTATTACTTTTTTTAAGAGTTCGTAATATGGAAAACCTGGATGCAAAAATTGATGTGCTGGGAAGGGAAAAACTCTTTTCTCTGATCCAGGAAAACTCTGTCCGATTCAAGAAAATTAATATTCGGCAAACTAAAAATAATAATAAAAATTCCATTGAACATCTGGATGAGTTGGTTACTTCATACGAAAGACTGCTGCGGTCCATGCCCCTGGAATTAATGAATATTGAGCATATAATCAGGCTCAAGTTCCTTGCACCCCTGGAAGAAGAACGGAAAATCAGGATTCTTACCAGCATCAATCAGGAAATGGAATTGATCCTCGAACAAATGGTTACAAAGTTTCAGAACCTATACAAAGTAAAAAGATGCGAAGAGGATTTTAATGTAAGGATGGAAAAGACCCGTTTGCGCTGTAAGGAGAATATTGATAAGCAGATGGGAAAGCTGGTCCAAAAACTTCAAACCCAATTGGCGGCCTCAAAATCAATCAGTCCAGCACAATTGGAAGAAAAATATGGCATAGACCAGGAAGCACTTAACCAACTGCACCTGGTAAAAGTACTGCAAGACCTCAACTCTATTTTTGATGCCTTGAAAAATAAAGGTACCGATGAAGTGATTTTGAACACAGTGCATGAAGCGATTATTGAACGGGTGAAAATAGGAAAAATGTTGGAGAAAATGCTTCCACCAGCACATAAAGTGGCGGCCCGAAAAGAATGGAGAATGCGGGTCGCCAAGGAATCCGTTAGATTGAAGGAAATGATTTTATCCATTTATACCCTTGCGGGGCAAATTCAAAACCCGAAAGAACAACGCAATTACGATGTTATCAATAAAAACTGGGACCGAATTGAAGAAACATTTGGCGACGTTCCTGAAGACCAAGCGGAAATCGTCATGTCAAAAATAAAGCCTTATTATCATCTTTTGATAAGCCAGAACCAATAGATTCAGGAGTCGGATGAAACCGTTTTTTAAATTTGCCGTTTTTGTCGTATTCATGATCGCCGCATCCGGATGCGCTACGTTTAATCTGGGTCCTTCGATAAAGCCGTTGAAGGAAAAGACGCTCATGGGCAAAGGTCCTGACAAGGTTCTTCTTTTAGACATTCAGGGTCTTATAAGCAATCGGGATAAACGCTCTATCACCGGCTTTCCCATAAAAAAGGGAATGGTGGAAACAGTCCGCGAAATATTGATGAAGGCTGAAGAGGATCACAACATCAAAGCCCTGCTTTTGCGCATCAATAGCCCCGGCGGAACCGTGACTTCCAGCGATATCATTTATCATGATATCAAGGCCTTCAAGGAAAAAATGAAGATAAAAGTGTATGTGTCCATCGTGGACCTTGCGGCGTCCGGGGGATACTATATAGCCATGGCGGGCGATAACATCATGGCCCACCCGACCTCCCTCACAGGAAGCATTGGGGTCATTGCCATTAAGATTAATGTCGCTGGGTTGATGGAAAAAATCGGAGTCGATTGGGAAGTGGTCAAATCTGGAGATAAAAAGGATTTTCTTTCTCCACTGCGGGCCTTGACAGCAGAGGAAAAAAGGTTATTCCAAATTACCATCGACAGTTTTCACAACCGGTTTGTTGGAGTCATCGTTAAAAGCCGGCAAGGTTTGGAATTGGAAGCCGTCCAAACCTTGGCGGATGGCCGGATTTACAATTCAGAACAAGCCTTGGAGGCAAAATTAATCGATGGAATCGGCTATCTCGACGATACTCTGGAACTTATTGGAAAGGAACTGGGAATAACCGATCCCAAAGTGATCGTCTACCACCGTCCGGGAGAATACAAGTCTAATTTATATTCCTCACTACCCCAATCGCCAACCATAAATTTGTTGAATATTGATCTTGGCCTTAATTTCGATGAAATTTCTCCTCATTTCATGTATTTGTGGATGCCTTGAAATAATAGCTCAAGTTTGGCAAATTCAATCATTTTGGTCGGTTAGGCCTCCCCGTGCGTCTGGATTTAATTGATTTTATCCCCAATAAAATCTAACATTGATTGATCCATTAGTCCCTAAAGATAAAAATGCCCTCTAATGCCAAATCACGATTTGAGAATATTAATCGTCGATGATGACGAAGACGACTTCATTCTGATCCGGGAATTCATTCGTGATGGGTTTCCGGATGCCAATCATCAATTGGATTGGGCGCGTTCTTGCTCGGAAGCTTTGTCCTGCCTCGACAACAACGAATACAGCATATGCATTTTTGATTTCAGGTTGGGGGAAACCAATGGCCTGGAATTGCTACGAAATGTTCGGAAAACCGGATGCTCCTTGCCCATCATATTCCTGACGGGTCAGGGTGATGAAAAAACCGCTGTGGACGCGATGAAATCCGGTGCGTCGGATTACCTTAGCAAAGCCAGCTTGTCAGCAGAAACTCTTTCGCATGTGATCAGCCGATCCCTTAAATTACACAGGGAAGAGGACCAGCGGCGTAAAGCGGAAAGCGCCTTGGACGCGCAGGACATTTTGCTCCAGGCTGTATCCGACGCATCCAACTGCTTGTTGACGGGAAAGAATCATAAGGATTCGATTCTGCAGGCCCTCAAAATTTTGGGCGAGGTCCTGAAGGTGAATTCTGCTGAAATTTATCAAAATTTTGACAGCACCAATGGCTCCCGAAAAATTATTCAATGCTTCACCTGGACAAAGGACTTCCTACAAGATGAAAAATATGGTGGCCTTTTTCAGGATCAATCCGGTGAATTTTCCAACTATGAAAGTAAATTTTTGTCTCTGAAAGAAAGTAAGTTTTCACAAATAGCCATAACGGAATTGCCACTGTCGGGAAGAGATCTTTTTCAAGAGACAGGAATTTTATCATTTACGCTGGTTCCCATAACCATCGAGGAAGCGTTTTGGGGATTCATCGCGTTTGGTGATTCGCAATTGGAGCGGCAATGGTCAAAGAATGAAGAATCTCTTTTGAAAACCATGGCGGCCAATATCGGCAGTAAAATTCACCGTCATAACGATGAAGCGGCTTTTCATTCGATTGTGGAAGGAACTTCCTCACAACTGGGGGATGACTTTTTTCGTTCTCTGGTCCACAACCTGGCTTCGGCTCTTCCTGTTTGTAAAGCCTACGTTTCCGAAATGATCGGCTACAATTCTTCGGAATGCTCTATTCTCGCGGGTTGGGATGATGGGGAATTTGTGAACAACCAAATGTTCAATATCAAAAACACGCCTTACGAAGAAGTCATTGCGGGCATGGTCGCTTTCAACTCGGATTCCGACAATGAAAATTTTAACGGCCATCCTTTTCTGGGTAAGGAAAATGTCAAAAGTTACGCGGCGGTTCCCTGTTTTGATTCGCAGCTAAAAATCATCGGGCATCTGTCGGTCATGGATGACAAGCCGATGCTTGACAGACAACGCACTCTTTCCATCCTGAAAATTTTTGCCGCCAGGGCAGGGGCGGAACTGGAGCGAAAACGGAATGAGAGCCTGATCCGAAATATGGCCTATCACGATGCCCTTACCGGACTTCCCAATCGCATTCTAATGAATGATCGTCTGGAAATGGCGTTGGCTCAGGCGCAACGAAGTCAGAGTGTGTTGGCGGTGCTATTTTTGGATTTCGATCATTTTAAATTGATTAATGATAATTTGGGCCATGAGGTGGGAGATCAGGTGTTAAAAGGAGTTGCGTCCCGATTGAAAAAATGTCTCAGGAACCAGGATACGGTTGCGCGATTGGGAGGGGATGAGTTTATTCTTCTGCTCCCGGAGATCCATTCTCCGCTGGATGCCGATAACCTGGCAAAAAAACTTCTTCATGTGATCCGTAAACCTCTCAAAATTCAGGAGCATGAACTTAATATCACATTTAGCATTGGCGTTGCCCTTTATCCCCGTGATGGCGAAACCAGCAACGTATTGTTGAAGCACGCGGATGAAGCCTTGTACCTTGCCAAAAACCAGGGAAGGAATTGTTATCAATTTTTTAATTCCAAAGAAATTGGTATGAAAGGAAATTAATAATTTGATTTTGGCTTCTGTGATTTTCCCTTCTTGTCGGATATTCGCCCATCCCAATTGCAGAAAATTCAATTGCTGGTTTTATTTACCAGTCCCTTCAAGGGGAAAAGTTTGATAAAGTATGTCCTTTCAGGATTTGCGAATGGTATCGCTCCGTTTACCCCATGAGAAGGCCTTAATGATAATGGCAACGCTGAAATCGATTAATATTGGCAAACCTGAAAAATTAGCCGTTTCCGGGAACCGTAAAATGTTCTCCGGTATCCATAAAAAGCCCGTCCATGAAAAAATCTTTCTGGATAATCTGGGCTTTCGCGGGGACGGCGTGGCCGACTCCGCTCATCACGGGGGCCGGGATAAAGCGGTTTGTGTTTATTGCGTTGACCACTATTCTTTTTGGGAAAAGGAACTGATCCGGGAAATGCAATTCGGAGCTTTTGGAGAAAATCTGAGTGTTACCGAATGGACGGAAAAAACCGTCCATATTGGCGATATTTTCCGCATCGGCGAAGCCCAGGTGCAATGCACTCAACCCCGACAGCCCTGCCACAAGCTCAACAAGGTTTTTGATTTCCAGGCAATGGCCTGCCGGGTCCAAACCACTGGGTTCAGCGGATGGTACTTTCGCGTGACCCAGCCGGGCTGGGTGACTGTGGGAGTGGAAATCATCCGTGTGCATGAAGACCCTAAGCGGATTTCCGTGGACGCCGCCAACAACCTCATGCACAAGAATAAAAAAGATTGGCAGGGAATTCGTGAAATTCTCTCAGTTGAGGCTTTGTCGGACAACTGGCGTGAAACGTTTGGTAAACGTTTGTTAAAAGACGTTCCCGCCAGGGAGGATCAACTTCGTTTGCAAGGATTTTAATACCGGGATGAGCCTTGAAAAGAATCTGAATCAAGCCCACGCACTTAACCAATGGGCCGTTTGGTTTAAAAAAGAATTTGCGCCATCTGATTTGGATGCGGATGGGGTTTTCGCCTTTATGCATCATTTTGCGGACCTGGGAATTTTTGAATCTGTTGGGGATGAAAACAGGTGGAAACTTGGCGGAATTGATTTTGATTCAAACGATAAAAACATCCGCGAAATGGTTCTGGACCGGCTCGAAACTTTGAGTAAAACAACCGACGGGTTTGCGGTTGCTTGTTTTCTTGGCCGCCAGCCCGAAATTTCCACGGCAAAAAAGGAGACTTTGCAATCGCCGCCTGCCAATCGGATCGCGCCAAAAATTACAGGGGAAACTCCCAACCTTGAAAAAGCATCGAATTTGAGCAACCTGCAAATCGTGAAAAAAGTTGGCCGCCAACTGAAACCTTTTCTTGAGTTTGAAAAGGAAACGGTTTCTCGCTTGCAGGGAATCCACACCCCATCCAAAGAAGCCAGAGTGATTTTTAATTATATTCTTCGCCATACCCGGACGAAAGCCGAACCCAAAAAATGGGAACAGCTCAGCCGAAAACGACATAAATGAACCAGCAACATCTCCCACAAACCCTAACGGCAACCGACCCTGAAAAATGGGAACCGCTCTCCTGAAAGCGACCGAAATGAATCAAGAACATCTTTTGGTTTTAGGCGCCGGACCGGGGGGCTATACGGCCGCATTTCTGGCGGCGGATTTGGGAATGAAAGTGACTCTTGTCGATGCCCATCCAAAACCGGGAGGCGTTTGCCTGCACCGGGGATGCATTCCCTCAAAAGCGCTTCTTCACATTGCAAAACTCATCAGCGAAACCCGCGATGCGAAAGCCTGGGGCTTGGAGTTTGGTGAACCCAGTATCGACCTTGAAAAGCTCAAAGGTTGGAAAAATGACGTGGTGCAAAAGATGTCCGGCGGATTGGCCCAGCTTTCCAAACAACGGGGAATAAACTTTATCAACGGGCATGGAGTGTTTCGGGATTCCCATACGCTGGAAATTTCCGGCAAGGAAAAAGTGATTTTCGACCATTGTATACTTGCCGTCGGTTCGCGTCCTTTCGTTCCAGAATTGTTTTCCGGGCTGGGTTCGCTGGTAATGGATTCAACAGCCGCTTTGGAATTGAATGATATCCCGCCAAGGCTTTTGGTGGTTGGCGGTGGGTACATTGGTTTGGAAATGGGCAGTGTCTATGAAGCTCTGGGGAGCGGCGTCACGGTTGTGGAAATGACCGAAGGCCTTCTGCCCGGAGTGGACCGGGATCTGGTTCGTCCCCTTCAGGCTCGATTGAAAAAAAGATTTGACAATATTTTATTGAATACAAAAGCTGTTGGAGTCAATGAGAGTCCTTCCGGGGTCCGGGTGAAATTAGAATTCCCAAGCGGAACCAAAGAAGAAACCTTCGACCGTATCTTGATTTCAGTAGGGCGGCAACCCCACTCCAGTGGATTAGGTCTTGAAAACACAAAAGTGGAAGTCGATGACAATGGTTTTGTTCAAGTCAGTCATCAACAACAAACCACGGACAGGTCCATTTGGGCGATTGGCGATGTGGTGGGTGGAGCCATGCTGGCTCATAAGGCTTCCTCTGATGCTCACTTGGTGGTGGGAACCATTTCCGGTCAATCGGTCAGCCCGGGTAAGGGGATAATGCCTGCTGTGGTTTTCACCGATCCGGAAATTGCCTGGTGCGGGGCCACTGAAACGGAGTGCCGGGAAAAAGGCAAGGCGGTCAACATTTCAAAAATTCCCTGGGGCGCGTCAGGAAGGGCGCAAACTATTGGCAGACCGGACGGCCTGACCAAACTGATTATGGACCCTGCCAGCGACAAGATTCTGGGGGCCGGTATTGTTGGAACAGGGGCCGGGGAATTGATCGCGGAAGCGGTTCTGGCCATTGAAATGGATGCGACGGCAAAAGATTTGGCCTCTGTCATTCACCCACATCCTACGCTTTCCGAAACGCTGAAAGAAGCCGCTGAAGCTTATTTGGGAAAATCCCCTCACCTGGTTAAAAAATCCAGTGCGCGGTAATGGTTCAAATGTCTATGAC
>SMVB01336983.1_pt1 | contig 24667 bp, 20 predicted proteins | sample 2456461 | NCBI WGS metagenome assembly SMVB01 (sample SAMN11095934, study PRJNA526329) | marine sediment metagenome | biome: Marine sediment; feature: Surficial sediment; material: Deep marine sediment; isolation source: Hadal surficial sediment | place: Pacific Ocean | collected 2014-05 | depth...
GGAACCGGAAGATTTGGTAAAATACGGTCTGATCCCAGAGTTTGTTGGCCGTTTGCCAATGATTGCAACACTTGATGAACTGGATCTGGAGGCGCTGGTTCGTATTCTCCGCGAACCTAAAAATTCCCTAATAAAGCAATACACCAAGCTTTTCGACATGGAAGGCGTGGAGATACAGTTTAGAGAGGATGCGCTACAGGCGATTGCCGTTAGGGCCAAAGAGCGTAAAACTGGTGCAAGAGGACTACGCTCAATCATGGAAGAAGTCCTGCTGGAAACAATGTACAAGATTCCTTCAGAAGAAAAGGTCAGCAAGGTGGTAATAGATGCGGCTGTTATATCTGGAGAGTCTGAACCTTTGCTCATGTATGAAAATCTGGAACAAGATATCCCGCGAAAAGCTGTCGACGAATAAACCCTTAGAACAAGCTTGAAATACCGCCCCCTGTCTCCATATTCCAGGGTAGTTCGGCTATTTAGAAACCAGGGAATTTATAAATAATTCTCAAAGGATTAGGTTAGTTCTAAATTTTAAGAGTACTGTTAATGAGCGATTCCAAAGATAGCACCTCAGAAGGTAATTTCGTCTATCCACTACTACCCTTGCGTGACGTTGTTGTATATCCGCAAATTGTTCAGCCATTATTCGTCGGTCGACCAAAATCTATCAAAGCACTTGAGATGGCTATGGCAGATGATAAGCAAGTTCTGCTTGTAGCCCAAAAGAATGCAGCTGACGATGAACCTGCCACAAAAAATCTATTTCGAATTGGTACGATAGCTTCGATTTTACAATTGATTCGTCTTCCCGATGGAACGGTTAAAGTGTTGGTTGAGGGTATCAGCCGGGCGAAGGTAACCAAGGTAATCCCTGAAAAGGATTACCTTAAGGCGGACACAAAGGCCTTACCGTCAGAAGAGCTAGAACAGAAAGAATCTGAAGTACTCATACGTTCTTTATTGTCACAATTTGACCAATATGTTCAGCTGAGTAAGAAAATCCCCCCAGAGGTTCTCACCTCAATTTCTAGCATTGATGAACCAGGGCGCCTGGTTGACACCATTGCATCTCATATGTCCTTGCAGCTTGAAGAAAAACAGAACCTTCTTGAGTTGGCAAACTTACAGCCACGAATCGAGCATTTGATGGCGCTAATAGAATCTGAAATTGACCTTTTTCAGGTCGAAAAAAGAATTCGTGGCCGTGTTAAAAAGCAAATGGAAAAAAGTCAACGCGAATACTATTTAAACGAACAAATGAAGGCAATTCAGAAAGAGATGGGGGAAATGGATGACATTCCCAATGAAGCTGAAGAGTTGAAACAAAAGATTGAAGACGCTGGCATGCCAAAAGACGCCAACGAGAAAGCTGTCTCAGAGCTGAATAAACTGAAGATGATGTCGCCTATGTCATCAGAAGCTTCGGTAGTTAGAACCTATATTGATTGGATGTTAAACATCCCATGGAAAAAACGCAGTAAGGTGCGACAGAACCTGGAAAAGGCTGAGGAAATTCTCGAAAACGATCACTACGGACTGAAAGAGGTAAAGGAAAGGATTTTAGAGTATCTGGCAGTACAGAAAAGGGTCAAAAAGCTAAAAGCGCCAATATTGTGCTTGGTGGGACCACCCGGTGTTGGTAAAACCTCCTTAGGCGAGTCAATCGCCCGTGCTACTAACCGTAAATATATCCGTATGGCCTTAGGGGGGGTAAGAGATGAAGCTGAGATTAGAGGGCATCGGCGAACCTATATTGGATCCTTGCCTGGCAAAATTCTGCAGAAACTCTCAAAAGCAGGCGTAAAGAATCCGCTGTTTTTACTCGATGAAGTGGACAAAATGGGAATGGACAATCGAGGTGATCCTGCTTCGGCCCTGTTAGAGGTACTCGATCCTGAACAAAACCATAGTTTCAATGATCATTACCTAGAAGTTGATTATGATCTGTCAGAAGTCATGTTTATTTGTACATCTAATTCAATGAATATTCCTAGCCCATTACTGGATCGGATGGAAGTAATTCGTATACCGGGATACACCGAGGACGAAAAATTCAATATTGCTAAACGGTATTTAGTTCCAAAACAGAAAAAAAACAACGGATTGAAATCAGATGAGCTGAAAATTGACGAAGAGACACTACGTGATCTGATTAGATACTATACCCGAGAAGCAGGTGTGCGAGGTTTAGAGCGGGAGATCGCTAAGATATGTCGTAAGGTAGTTAAAGGAAATTCTTTAAACAAAAAGATGAAAAAAGTAAACTTGACAACGGATTCTCTGGAACAATATTCGGGCGTACGTAAATTCGATTTTGGTAAAGCCAACGAAGAAAACAAAGTTGGTCAGGTAAAGGGACTGGCTTGGACATCAGTGGGTGGTGAGTTACTGACCATTGAGGCAATAGCAGTTGAAGGCAAAGGTAAGATCATCAAGACCGGTTCCCTCGGTGATGTAATGCAAGAATCGATACAAGCCGCGCTCACAGTAGTAAGAAGTCGGGCGGCGTCATTGGGTTTGAATTCAAATTTCCATGAAAAATTTGATCTCCACATCCATGTGCCTGAAGGGGCTACACCCAAAGACGGACCTAGCGCAGGAGTAGGTATGTGCACAGCTTTGGTGTCAGTGCTTACTTCAATTCCGGTAAGAGCCGATGTGGCTATGACAGGTGAAATTACCCTGCGTGGGGAAGTATTGCGAATTGGCGGACTCAAGGAAAAACTACTTGCGGCGCACCGAGGCAATATTAAGACTGTTATTATTCCTGAGGAAAATGAAAGAGACCTGGCAGAGATCCCTGATAATATTAAGGCTGATTTAGACATTAAACCGGTACGCTGGATTGATCAGGTTTTAGAGTATGCTTTGCAATATATGCCGACACCAATACCTGCAAAAGAAAATAAAAAATCCGAAAAAGGCTCAATAAAAGAAAAGATCGATCAAACTTCGGATAAAAAGCACATAAATACTCACTAATTAGATGTTTTCATGTTGACACCGCTTTCGAGCCCTTGGTATAAATGCTCTGTCGTACGCTAAGATGTCGCGTACCTTCGGGGGGACAAACTCAAATTACTTACTGCTTAATTCTAGCTTTGCTCATAGGATGTGATGTAACGTTTTGGAAGTACTGATATTAAGCGCCATTGATAAAAAAAACTTAAAAATTAAAAAGGGGACAACGTGAATAAATCAGAACTAATAGACGCCGTTGCAGCAAGTGCAGACATTTCAAAAGCCGAAGCTGGTCGAGTGATAGATGCAATGATTGAAACAATTACTTCTTCATTGAAAAGGGAAGACCCAGTAGTGTTGGTTGGTTTTGGTACATTTGCTACTAAACACCGAGCGGCCCGTATTGGGCGCAATCCCCAGACAGGAGAACCGATTCAGATCAAAGCAGCCATTGTGCCAAGTTTTAAAGCAGGTAAGGCATTGAAGGACGCTGTTAACTCCTAGCCAGATATAAGGGTGTTTTTATTCCCTGTTGGAAATTAATTTCGTTACCCTTTGTATCAGGTTGTTTACTGCAACCAGGCAACAAGATGTTTGTTGGTGGAAGTGGGAAATGTGGAAAATAAATAATTACAGGGCGCATCATAATGATGCGCCTTTTTCGTTTTCCCTGATAAAATGTTTGGCAACGTTACCAGCCCTAACTTGATATCATCAAAACGGCCGGTTAATTTTATTTCTAGATAACGAGACGACGAGAAGTTTATGCTGCAAGATATCCGTGACAATTCCCAAGGCGTAATTGCGAAAGTAATCATCGGTCTTATAGTGGCAGTTTTTGCACTATGGGGCGCTGACTCATTAATAGGCGGGTTCATAGCTACTCCATCCATAGCCGAAGTTAATGGTGAAGAGATCAGCGAACAACAGTTAACAATAAATACCCAGAACCTACTTGCTTCCATTGGAGGTAATCTTGAGGGTTTCGATCAAGGTTTGCTTGAGCAGATAGCCTTGTCCCAGCTTATTGAGGAAGTGCTGCTAAGGCAGGCTGCACAAGGTGCCTCTATGAGAATCTCGGAAGATCGAATAGATCGCGCTATTTTGGAAAACCCCCAGTTTCAACTTAATGGTGTTTATGACTCAGACCTGGCCATTCGAACGATCGTTTCTCAGCAGATGAACGTGCCTATTTATCGAGATCAAATTCGAAATAGTATGCTGTTATCCCAGGTCGCGAATGCCTACTCTTCGACAAATTTTGTAACTCAGTCCGAATTAGAGCGTATAGCCGCCTTACGACTGCAGTCACGCGACTTTCGATTCGTTTCTTTAACCCTGGGTACCAGAACCTTAGGCGAAGCGATTCCTGATGCTGAAATAGAAAGTTACTATCAGGTCAACCAGGATCAGTTCACTATCGAGGAAATGGTTAGTGTTCAATATGTTGAGCTGAACAAAGTAGATATCATGGATGAGATTGAGGTAGATGATGCAGCGGTACTAGCACAGTATAACCGTGAGAAAGATGCATTTGAGGGTTCAGCAGAGCGCCGGGCATCCCACATCTTATTTGAAGTTGGCGCTGAGCTTTCTGAAGAGGAAGCGTTGCAATTGGCTGAGTCCGCTAAACAGCGACTTGATCAAGGTGAGGGGTTTGAGGCGTTGGCCTTGGAGCTCTCAACGGATGTTACCTCGGCAGAAGAGGGCGGTGACATTGGTTATTCTGACGGCACAGCCTTTCCCCAAGCGATTGAGGATGCTTTGCTGGATCTTGAGGTTAATGAGGTTTCAGGCCCTGTTGTTTCAGAATTTGGTGTGCATCTGGTGCTGTTGACGGAAGACGCTGTGAATGAGTTTGTGGCATTCGAGGAGGCATCTGAACGCATCATTCGGGATTCTAAATCGTCGCGGGCAGAACTGATTTTTGCCCAGCGTTTAGAAGATTTATCCAATTTGGCTTTTGAATCGAATGATTTGCAATCCCTGGCTTCGCAACTCAGTCTAACAATACAGGAAAGTGAATTGTTTCCTCGTTCGGGTGGTTCAGGTCTGATGGGGAATCCATCGGTAATTGCCGAAGCGTTTTCTGAAGATGTATTGGAATCCAAATATAACAGCAATGTAGTTGAAATAAATGACTCACAGGCACTTGTGCTACACGCCCTAGAAAGAAGCGAGGCACAACTCATACCAATAGAAGAAGTTGAAGGTGAAATCGCTGTAGTATTACGCACTGAATTGGAAAGAGAGCGCGCTCAGTCACTCGGGGATCAAATTCTCGCCGAATTAGAAGCTGGAGCAAGCGTGGATGAATTACTTGCCGAGAATGAGCTTGAGTGGATAGAACAAAATGCCAGCGTCCGTGATTCTATTACGGTAAATCGGGAAATTACCAATGCTGTGTTTGCCATGCCAAGACCGAGTACCAGCGATTCTGAATTCCAAGGTGTGAGTCTGACAAACGGAACTTATATCGTTTTAGAACTTACCAGCGTTAACTCTGGAGACCTAGCGTCATTGCCGGAGGCGGAAAAAGCGTCTATCACTAATTCACTTCTATCAGATAAGGGGCAGTCGGTATTCAAGGCCTATCTTGATAATCTACGAGAAAACGCTGACATTACCACTAGATTGCTCGATCAGGCTTTGTTTTAGTTTGGTTTATATGGGCTCTGTGTGTCACTGACTAGGAAAAGCAGATCGTTGTATCAACTTGGACAGTTTCGGGCCTTTTGTAGGAGTGAAGTGTGATGCACAGTAAATAATGCAGGCCGTAATGCTCGCTAGTAGTATGGATTGGTAAACTGAATAGAACAGTATGCTTGGTAGATAGTTGGCGCAGACCATCAGGCTCCAGACTATTCTTCGAGGGTACCCATAGCCGTAATATTGAAGCCGGCGTCCACATTCATTATTTCGCCGGTAATGCCGGCTGCCAGGTCTGAGCAAAGGAAAGCAGCTGCATTACCGACTTCTTCAATGGTTGTATTTTTCCGCAGCGGTGTCTGCCTTTGATTATATTTCAGCATTTTACGGAAATTCTTAATTCCCGATGCAGCGAGGGTGCGTATGGGACCAGCGGAGATCGCATTTACCCTGGTACCTGATTGACCCAGACTCGCAGCCATATATCGAACGTTTGCTTCAAGACTCGCTTTGGCTAAACCCATAACATTGTAGTTTGGCAAAGTACGAACGGATCCTAAGTAGCTCAATGTAAGCAATGATCCGTTACGACCCTCCATCAGCTTTCTGCCGGCTTTTGCTAGAGCGACAAAACTGTATGAGCTGATTTCGTGCGCCAGCAGAAACCCCTCACGAGTTGTAACCTCGACGTAGTTGCCGTCAAGTTCGTGAGCTGGGGCAAAAGCAAGGCAATGAACAATTCCATCAAGTCCATCCCAGTGTTCGGCGAGATCGTTGAATAGCTGTTCGATTTGCTCGTCACTACTCACATCACAGGGAAACGTTAGATTGGAATCCCAACCTTCAGCGAATCCTCCTACTCGACCTTTAAGTTTTTCGTTCTGATAGGTTAGAGCAATTTCTGCACCTTCCCGGTGCATTGCTGTAGCAATTCCAGATGCAATTGACAATTTACTGGCGACGCCGAGTATTAATATTTTTTTACCTGCTAAAAATCCCATAGTTAATTCTCAAGTTACAATTCTAATTAAGGTAGACCAAGAAGCCAGGGACGCCTAATACCCTCTTCCCTCGGTAGTCCTGCGCCATTGCACCAACGAACCGACAAATAGAGAATAGCTACCGGGTGACGACTGAACTGCCTGGCATTACTTAATTCACATTGGTCGCGACACGAACAATTCAAGTTCTTGCCCCGGAAAAACAAGAGCTTTGGGATTTAGATTGTTCCAGGCGACAATATCATCTACGGTCAGCCCGAATTTTCCAGCAATCCTGGCTAGCGAGTCGCCTTTAACAATTCGGTACAGTACTTTATCAAGCATCCCTGACTCACTGATATCAAGACTGGCAATAAATCCCGGCGGCGTCAGTACCAACACTTGCCCGGGATGCAGCAGTGAGTCTATGGATATAGAATTCCATTTGGCGATTTCAAAGGAGTGTAAATCGAATTTTCGAGCAATACGCCATAAATTATCTCCCCGACGAACACGATAGCTATTCGGGGCAGCTTGGAAAGAAGAAGAACCTTGAAAGGCGGTTGTTGGTACGCTGGTTAGTTGCAAACTGCTAAAACGCGGAATCATTAAAGAGCGACCCGCGACAATTCTGGAACCGATCAAGTTATTTACTTTTTGCAGAACATCCACTTTGGTATTAAATTGTGTTGCAATACCGCCAAGTGTATCGCCTGAGCGAATTTCGTATCGATCCCAGGTGACCCTTTTCTCAACTGGAATATTGGCTATCGCCGCTCGGAATTCCTCGGATTTAGATTTCGGTACAACCAAATATTGAGGATTGTCAGGATGGGTAGCCCATTGCAAATAGCCCGGATTCAGTGTTCTTAACAGCCCCGGCTCCAGGTTCGCTGCATTACTCGCAAGGGCAAGGTCGATTTGAAAATTGAGTTCGACGACTTCCAGGTAAGCTTCGTTAGGGATAACCGGAAGAATAACACCATAATCAGTCGCGTTAGCAATGAGCTTTGCTATGGCCAATAATCGAGGTACATGCCCCACTGTCTCTCCTGGCAGGGGCAGCTGCCAAAATTCTGTAGACCTATTTGCCCGTGTATTACGCCGAATAGCACTTTTCACAGCACCTTCTCCAGCATTATATGCAGCCAGGGCTAATAGCCAGTCATTGTCGAATTCGGCATATAGCATTTCAAGGTAATCAAGGGCGGCTACAGTGGATGAAAGAGGGTCTCGTCGGCCGTCATACCACCAGCTCTGGGTCAGTCCATAGCTTTCAGCCGTTGGCCCCATGAATTGCCATAATCCTGCTGCATGCTGTGACGAATACGCACTGGGGTTATAGGCACTTTCAATGATTGGTAACAAAGCCAATTCGAGAGGCAGTCCTCGACTTTCAATTTCTTCTACAATCCAGAATAAAAAGGGTGCAGCTCGTTCAGTAATTCGGTCAATGAATTTCTGGTTGTTTGCATACCACTGCAATTCATTATCTACGGACGGGTGGGGATTACTTTCAAAAAGGGAGAGACCTGCCCCTATCCGTTGCCAGACATTCGTATAATCCGGCATATTCTGACTCAATGTTGGTGCAGACTCGGCTATCACGGTCAGTTCTTGATCCACTGCTTGTGATGTTGTTGACGGTGGCGCAATTACCGGGGCAGGTGAAGGTTGACTAATTGTTGAAACCTGACAACCACTCAGGATCAGTATCAGGAATAGTCCCAAAATGGATTTTGCTTTATTAGTTTTTACAAACATGACTGGATGAGCCTTAGAACAAATTAATCTAAAAATTATCTTTCCATTGACGTAGTGCAGCAAATACTTCAACCGGAGTATCCTGCGTTGCCCCGGTTTTAAGTTCCGTAGCCTTCTGTAGTGCCTCTGTTTGACAACGAAGAAATGGATTTGTTGCAAGCTCCAATGAAATGCTCGAGGGTAGGGTGGGTAACTCTTTGCTCCGGGTATCCTGTGCCGAAATAATACGATCTTGAATTGCGCTATTGTCAGGCTCGGCAGCGGCAGCGAATGTCAAATTAGCCACGGTATACTCATGGCCGCAGAAAACGTTGGTGCTTGGATCAAGTATTGCAAGTTTCTGCAGAGATTTGTACATCATCGGGGGGGTGCCTTCAAAAATACGACCACAACCTGAGGCAAACAGGGTGTCGCCGCAAAACAGGATAGGTTGAAGCAATTCAGGCCCTGAGGTACTGAAATAAGCAATATGGTCTAAGGTATGCCCCGGAATTTCTAAAACGGCTAACTTAAGGTCGAAAATCTCTATTTCATCTCCTTCTTTTAGCTGCTTGTCACTCGCCTTAAATGGCGAGTTTTTCGGACCGTAAACTAATGGCTGATACTTCGAATGAAGCTTTTTTACCCCACCTGTATGATCAGGATGGTGGTGGGTTATTAATATATGGCTCAAATTAAGCTTATTATCGTCCAGGTAGGTGATTACCGGGTCGGCATCACCCGGATCAACAACGCAGGCGTTATTGCTCGATTTGTCCTTGAAGAGCCAAATATAGTTGTCTGAAAACGCCGGGATTGGATGAATTTGCTCAGTCATTCTCTTCTCTGCTCGCTATGCCCTTAAAAAGGCTGACATGATATCGTCGCTCAGGGTGAAAACAAGTACTTTTTGGTAAGGAACCTCTGATTTAGTTCCTGTAGAATTGGGGTTTGGCACAAGACGCAAATAATATTGTTTATAATATGAATGGGATTGCCAAGGCATTAGTTGAGGACTTGTCAGGATGAATTTGCTATCAAAGCACCAGACTAGACGCAGGCTGCTGCAAAAATTACCAGATTTTGAAGATCTGCAGGAAATGTGTACCCTGTGGTTCGATACACCCCTAGGAGCCAAAGTCCTTAGTACGGAGCGACAATTGGTATCTCAATACCTTTCTCGCATGTTCGGCTATCACATATTGCAAATGGGCTGTAGTGCGCAGCACAGTCTTATTGCAGACAGCCCGGTTGGACAAAAGATTATTTTTTCTCCTAATCAAGCTACCAATGGTAGTTTGGCCGTGGCAGATAATGAAGAGCTGCCCCTCGCTAATGACATTATTGACGTTGTACTTATACACCATGCACTCGATTTCACTCAGGATAGCCACAAATTACTGCGAGAAGCTACCCGAGTATTACGCCCCGGTGGGCAGCTGCTTATTCTTGGCTTCAATCCGATCAGTCTATGGGGGATAAGCAAGCTATTCAGAGTCAGGTCACAACCACCATGGAGTGGGCGTTTCATCAGCAGTCGCAGGGTGTCAGATTGGCTCAAGCTATTGGAGCTACATGTAGAACAAGTGGATTTCTGTCTACACTTTATGCCTTCAAAATGGAGCAAAGTAGTTCAGTCCGTTGCTAAAACCGAATTTGGAAGTAAATATAAGAATCCATTCGGCGGTGCCTACCTTATCCTGGCGACCAAACAGGTTTTACCGGTTACTCCGATTCTTCCTCGATGGCGCCCAATTCGTACCAGGGCGACTGCGTTGCCCGCCGCTGAAAACATCAGGGCGAAGAATTTACACTAAATTGGATCCGAAGAAGTCTAAGCGATAACCTCAGTTCTGCAATGACAAAGCAGAGGTTTGTACAGGAGTGGTAGTGACAAAGAAAGTGGAAATGTTTACCGACGGTGCCTGTCGCGGGAATCCAGGAAAAGGTGGTTGGGGGGTTTTGTTGCGATACGGTGAAGTGGAAAAAACACTGCACGGAGGTGACTATGAAACTACTAACAACAAGATGGAGTTAATGGCAGTGATTCAGGGTATTGAGGCCTTAAAGAAACCAAGCACAGTGACCATCACGACAGATTCCAAATATGTGTTAGGGGGGATTACTGAGTGGTTGCCGAACTGGAAGCGTCGAAACTGGAAGACAGCTAACAAGAAGCCGGTACAAAATATCAAGCTTTGGCAAAAGTTAGACCAACTGGTTGCCGGACATGAGATTGAATGGCTCTGGGTTAAAGGCCATAGCGGGCATAGGGAAAATGAAATAGCGGACCAACTGGCCAACCAGGGAATCGATGAATTATCTTAAATCCAGTTACCCAACGGCAATATTATGCGACAGGTAGTGCTAGATACTGAAACAACCGGATTAGACCCGCAATCGGGTCACCGAGTAATTGAAATTGGTTGTGTGGAAATAGAGAACCGTCGACTAACGGGTCAGCAATTTCAGTGTTATTTAAATCCCCAACGGGAAATAGATGAAGCGGCAGTGGAAATCCACGGTCTTACCTTGGAATTCCTTGCGGATAAGTTGTTATTTCATCAGGTTGTTGAGGAATTTATTGATTTTGTTAAGGGCGCCGAGTTGATCATTCACAATGCACCATTCGATATTGGTTTTTTGAACAATGAAATCAGTTTGCTGGCATCTGGCAGAGAACCACTTGATACTTGTTGTTCGGTAATCGACAGTTTGGTCTTGGCTCGTAAGAAGCACCCTGGGCAAAGGAATAGTCTCGATGCCCTGTGCAAACGCTATCATGTGGATTGCTCACAACGGGAATTACACGGCGCGTTGTTAGACGCTGAAATTCTTGCCGATGTTTATCTGGCAATGACAGGGGGGCAGACCAGATTACAGTTAGGTGCTGAAGAATCAACCAATTCAGATGGTAAGGGTAAAATCAGAACACTAGATCGGAACCGCAAGCCCTTAAGGGTGTTAAAAGCCAGTTTGAAGGAGCTTGAAGCACATGACAAACGGTTGCTAGAGATTGATGAAGCAAGTGATAACAAGTGTTTGTGGTTAAAATCAAATCATCCTAATTAAGCCATAGGTGCGCCAAATAAGTTTGTGGCGGCTTTAGATACTGTTTCCATCTGCCCCATTTTAGATTAGCAAGTCACAAATCAGGTAAAAGCATATCCAATTGACAACATCAACTGAGTTTTTCATTGACCCACAACAGGGTTTGAAAGAAGACAGGGTTTTTATTTATCACGACAAACAGCTTCTGGTGCGCGGTAAAAATCTTTACTGGTCCAATTCGGAAATACAACATCTGTTGAGTAATTCTCATCGCCCCCTGCTAATCGATATTCAAAACCGTATCCGCTACCTGGCTGTGCAGTTCGAAAAGGATGTGTGCGATTCCATTGATGCTGAACTTGTATCATTGTGGAAAATTCTATTGGAAACTGACAATTCACAGTTCAGGTTTGCTGGACTGGGTAGTCAGCTATTAAACTGGTATAACTCGCATCGATTTTGCGGTACCTGCGGCAGCCCTACTCAGCCCCATGAACTGGAACGCGCAATGGTTTGCCCATCTTGCCAGCTATCCTTTTACGCTCGAATTAATCCTTGTGTCATTGTTCTGGTAACCCGAGGTCAGGAGCTATTACTTGCGAAGCACACTCGCACTCGAACCGGCTTCCACAGCTGTCTTGCAGGTTTTATAGAAGTGGGCGAAACCCCTGAACAGGCTGTCGCAAGGGAAGTCAAAGAGGAAGTCGGTATCGAAGTCGAAAATATTCGTTATATCAAGAGTCAATCCTGGCCCTTCCCATCCCAGTTAATGCTGGGTTTCTTCGCGGACTATAAGGCTGGTGATTTACGACCAGACAGGAAAGAAATAGAGGAAGCCGCCTGGTTTTTACCTGGCGATTTGCCTCTTGGACCTGCTGCGTCAATCAGTGTGGCGGGGGAACTAATAGCACTTCATCTACAGCGATTTGGTTTTTAATAGAGCATACTGCGGGCGGTAGTTGCATTGGTATCAGTTTTAATTTCCCTTGAGAACAGGCAAAATGATCGCTTTTCGGGGTTTTGATTAGGAGAACGGCTCTTGGAGTATTTGATTCAGTACGGAATGTTTCTGGCAAAGGTGGTCACTCTGGTGATCGCAATAGTCTTTGTTCTTTCAGTTGTCGCGAGTGTTGGAAGTAAACACCGGAAAGGTGCAATTAAGGGTCATATCAAAGTTACCAAGTTGAACGACCACATCAAGGAGATGATGGAATCATTGCAAAAGGCGGTGCTGAGCAAAGAATCTTTAAAATTGGAACACAAGAAGAAAAAGAAACTGCGTAAGGAGGAAGCTAAATCTCACAAGAAACAACTGCAGGAAGCAGGGGACAAGGAGCCAGATCGGAAAAAACGTGTTTATGTGCTGAATTTCAAAGGGGATATTGCGGCTCATGCAGTAGCTTCGTTACGTGAAGAAATTACCGCCGTCATATCTTTTGCCGAACTTGATGATGAGGTGTTGCTGCGGCTGGAAAGTCCAGGAGGTATGGTTCATGCCTATGGGCTGGCGGCTTCACAGCTAATGCGGATTAAGAACAGAAAAATCCCTCTTACGATCTGCGTAGACAAGGTGGCCGCCAGCGGAGGTTATATGATGGCTTGCCTGGCAGACAAATTAATTGCGGCACCTTTTGCCATCATCGGCTCAATTGGTGTTTTAGTGCAGCTGCCCAATTTTCATCGGGTATTGAAGAAGAATGAAATAGATTATGAAACCATATCCGCCGGCGAATTTAAAACTACCTTGACCACCTTCGGAGAAATAACCCAAAAGGGTAGGGACAAGGTCAAAGAAGATGTGGAAGACATGCACGGACTATTTAAAAATTGGGTCAAGGATCACCGGCCCAGTGTTGATATCGACAAAATATCAACCGGTGAAACCTGGGTCGGTATGCAGGCGAAAGATCGATACATGATAGATGAGATGCGAACCAGTGATGAATGCATTGTCGATGCCTGCAATTCTGCTGAAGTGTATGAGGTTCAGTTTGAGCATAAGCAATCTATCCAGGATAAAGTTGGCTCAATCTTCAAGGGAGTGATAGACAAGGCCATAGCTGGGGTGTTTGAAAAAAGCGATTGGCGAAATTTTTACTTTTAAGGTGGTCGTAGTTTAATCAAAGGTCAAAGCACATTTAGGTTTTAGCGAATAATTCAGGTTTAGGAGATAGATGTGCAAGAATTTAAAGCATTACTAGTTGAAGAGCTGGCGGATAAGCAATTTTCGGCTTCAATCGTGCAGCGTGTAATCAGTGATCTGCCAGAGGGCGATGTGCTGATTCAGGTGCAGTACTCGTCGTTGAATTTCAAGGACGCGTTATCAGCAAGTGGTAACAAGGGGGTCACCAGAAACTATCCCCATACGCCGGGAATTGATGCGGCTGGTATTGTGCTTGCAAGTGACGCTAAGCAATTCGCACCTGGTGAAGAGGTAATAGTGTGCGGGTATGACCTTGGCATGAACACCTCTGGTGGTTTCGGTCAGGGGATTCGAGTGCCGGCGGAATGGGTAATTTTAAAGCCAGAGGGACTTGACCTGCGTGACACTATGATACTGGGCACTGCTGGATTTACGGCCGCTATCTGTATCGAAAAATTAATTGCTAATGGTGTCGCACCGGATTCTGGTGAAGTCTTAGTGACTGGTGCCACGGGGGGTGTAGGAGCAGTAGCCGTTGCGTTGTTGAGTAAACTTGGCTATTCGGTAGTCGCCAGCACGGGCAAAGCTGAGCAGCATGAATTTCTACACACTCTAGGTGCTAAAAGAGTTATTGATAGAAAGGAATTGATGGAAGAATCCAGACGGCCACTTCTTAAGGAACAATGGACAGGTGCTATTGATGTGGTTGGCGGTGCGACCTTGTTTAATATCATCAAAGGCCTGAATTATGGGGGTAGTGTAGCCTGCTGTGGTTTGGTCGGCTCTCCAGTATTCGATGCTACTGTGTTTCCATTCATTCTTCGTGGTGTAAATCTGCTTGGCGTAGATTCTGTAGAACTACCTTTAACAACTAAAAAACGGCTTTGGAATCTGCTGGGCAGTGATTGGAAGCTCGATAGTCTCGAATCTATGAGTAATGAGATTGGCTTTGATGAGTTAGTGACAGGCCTGGATGCTGTATTAGGCGGAAAAGCTGTAGGTAGAATGGTGTTGAACCTTAACAGTTAATGTGGCGCTACCAGATTAACGAATCCCTGAAACTTGTCGCCAAACTGACCAGCTCAATCTCTTCGCAGCTTGTCGCTTATTCCGATCGGCGTCGGGCAAAACAAAACCACTATATAAGACGAAACCACGAAGGTAATTATTGCCGCGGCCTGAATCACCAGTGAGGCGATTTCTCCTATCAGCGCTGATTGCGTTGCCACATAGGCTATTAATAACGAAAATTCACTTATCTGTCCTAACCTAAGACCGGCATCCCACGCCAGTCGATTACGCTCTTCGAACCGCCTGAGAAGGTAGTGAAATACCACCGGTTTGACGGACAGGGCTAGCACCGCCAATAACAGCGCCGGCCCAATAACCTGCCCGATCAGTAAAATATTAAATTGTGCACCAAGTGAAAAGAAGAACAATATCAAAAAGAAATCCCTTAACGGCTTGAGACTGATGGCGATGTACTGGGCAATAGGGCTGGTAGCCAATGATACACCCGCAATGAATGCGCCTATTTCTGCCGATAAACCCATAAAAGAGGCGACGGCGGACAACCCAAGACACCAGCCAATTGTCAGCAGAAAAATATATTCTTTGAATTGGTCAAATCTGCTAATTAATTTCAGTAGCACGTATTTTGTTGTGACGTAAGCGATGAGCAGTAAAACCGGAAACGCAATAAACACTCTTAAGGCATTTGACTGTTCAGCCTGATCAATATCGAGAAAAGTCAGTAAAAATATGGCGATGAAATCCTGTAATAACAGAATTCCTACCATCAGCTCTCCCATGTGCTTCTGGTGAAGTACGGTGGTAGGTAACAATTTAATGCCTATGATGGTACTGGAAAAAATCATTGCCGAGCCGATGACCAGGCTTTCTATTTGGCTAAAGCCAAATAAAAGTCCGGTGCTATAACCTAATAAGACAAAGGATATTGAGCTCGCTAATGTAATCAGGAAGGTTTTTCGCAAGGTGCTGATAAGCTTCGCCGGCTGCATATCCAGCCCCAGTAAAAACAACAGGAAAATTATCCCAAACTCGGCAATATCTGCTAACAAAGTGGGATCGGAAATCAATGCTATGCCGTAAGGGCCTAACACCACTCCAACGCAAATATAGGCTACTAATAAGGGTTGTTTAAAAAAGAGAGAGAAGGTAGAAAAAAGCGCCGCGCCGGTAAAGATAAGAAAGAACGAAAAGAGTAGGGAATCAGGTTCCATTAGCTTGGCACATCTTAGACTCGGACCAATTATCGTCTTCTAAACAGAGGTATGGGCTGATCAATTCCGCCCTGGTACCCAGTATGAAAGTCATCAAACGCTGTTAGTGACTCTTCAAGATCTTGATCAGAGCGCATCGAAAAAGCGTTAAAGCCACACCTAGACATATAATAAAGTTGATCACGCAGTACATCTCCAATGGCACGAATTTCGCCGTCATAGTTCAGGGACTCCCTGAGCTCTCTGGCATTGGTATAGGATCTCCCATCGGAAAATACCGGAAAGTTTAAGGCAATGAGAGGAAAGTTATCTAGCTCCTTACTAATCTCATTGACGTTCTGATCACTATTTAACCAAACAGTGACCTGCCCTGAAAAATCATCAAGTTCCTCACGAAAAAGTCGCCAGAAATCCAGGGGTACCATCAAGCTCCTCCCTGGAAGGGCGTTCAGGATTCCGGCATTACTCGCTTCCTTTACCAATACCCAGTAATCATCAACAACACAACGGTCCTTAATCAGCTTTTGCATAAACCACTTCCTTGAACGGGGACATGCCAATCCGATTATACGTGTCAAGAAACCGCTCACCATCGGATCGTTGATCACGATAAACAGAAATAATCTTCTCTAATACATCCGGGATTTCTTCCTGGGCAAAAGCGGGGCCCATAATCGAGCCAAGGCTAGCTTGATTCTCTGATGAGCCGCCTAATGATATCTGGTAATACTCGGAGCCTTTTTTATCCACGCCAAGAATACCTATATTACCAACATGATGGTGGCCGCAGGCATTCATACACCCGGAGATTTTAATATTCAGCTGACCGATATCCTTAAGTACTTTATCATCGTCAAATCGGCGCTGTATTGACTCAGCTATGGGTATGGATTTGGCATTTGCCAAAGCACAGAAATCGCCACCCGGGCAGCAAATAATGTCGGTCAAAAGGCCAAAGTTATGGGTAGACAGGGACTGGCTGTTCAGGCTCTTCCATAATGCATACAGTTCAGGTTTTTCCACATCAGCAAAAATAATATTCTGTTGGTGACTGATTCGCATTTCACTAAAACTGAATCGGTCAGCCAGTGCTCCCAGAAACTCCATCTGTGCTGCCGACAAATCCCCAGGCGCCATACCGGTTTCTTTAACACTTATCGTGGCAATGGCATAACCCGGTTGTTTGTGCTGACTGACGTTTTGTTCATACCAGCTATTAAAAAGCAGGTCCCTCTGCAATGCCTCATTGAGATCGGAACACTCATCCGTCAGAGGTTTATATTCAGGACTGGCGAAATAGCTTTTGCACCTGGCAATTTCCTCTTCCGTAAGTGTCATCGCGCCGTCTTTGATTTTTTCCCACTCGCAAAGTACTTTTTCCCGAAAAGCCTCCACTCCAGTTTGCTTGATCAGAATTTTAATTCGTGCCTTGTATTTATTATCCCGTCTACCTTCTCGGTTATATACACGCATAATAGCTTCGAGAAATGTTAAGAGGTGCTTTTTCTCAACAAACTCAATCATCACCTTCCCGATTACTGGCGTTCTTCCCAGGCCACCACCGGCGAGAATTCGAAACCCTGTTTCACCGACGTCGTTGCGAACGATATAAACTCCTATGTCATGAACCTGGGTAGCCGCCTGGTCATCCTTGGTCCCGCAAACTGCTATTTTAAACTTCCTGGGAAGGTAGGCGAATTCGGGGTGAAAAGTCGACCATTGGCGAATTATTTCACAATAGGCCCGACTGTCTTCTATCTCATCTACCGCACTTCCTGCAAATTGATCCGTGGTCGTGTTGCGGATGCAATTACCACTGGTTTGAATAGCATGCATCTCCACTTCGGCCAGGTGTTCAAGAATGTCTGGCACATCTTCCAGCGCCGGCCAATTGAATTGAATGTTCTGTCGCGTTGTAAGGTGCCCGTATCCTTTGTCAAAGTGATTGGCAATAAACGCCAATTTTCGCATTTGAGTTGATGAAAGCATGCCATAGGGTACGGCGATGCGGAGCATTGGAGCCAATCGCTGGATGTACAAGCCATTTTGTAATCGTAGCGGCAGAAATTCAGCATCGCTTAACTTACCGTCAAGAAAGCGACGGGTCTGACCGTGAAACTGCTTAACGCGGTCAGCCAGCATCTGATGATCGTATTGGTCGTATTGATACATAGGATTCGTGCGTAACTTCCTTTCTCCAGGGTAACTCCAGTGCGTTCGATTATCGCAACACGCTCCAGTAGTACATTGTAAACAAAGCAGCTTGGCTTTGTCAGTACTCCGTTAATTCATGTTAGGGGCGAGCAATTTTGCCATCTGTGCGGAATCGGTGTTTTTTCTCTTGGCCAGGTTTTTGACTTGATCCCTGCCGATTTTCCCAACCGGGAAGTATTTTGCGTCTGGATGAGCAAAATAGAGTCCGCAGATACTGGCAGCGGGCCACATAGCGTAACTTTCGGTCAGTGAAATCGCACTGCAGTTTTCGTGGTCCAGCAATTCAAACAGGGTTGTTTTCTCAGAATGATCCGGGCAAGCCGGATAGCCTGGTGCCGGTCGGATGCCACGATACCGTTCTTTGATCAGTTGGTCGTTGGCAAGCGATTCATCTGCGGCGTAACCCCATAATTCTTTTCTAACGCGTTCATGCATGTGTTCCGCCAAGGCTTCAGCCAATCGGTCCGCTAACGCCTTAACCAGCAAGGCATTGTAATCATTGAGCTGTTTTTCAAATTTGGCGGCCAACTCATTGACCCCGATACCAGTGGTGACTGCAAAGCCCCCGATATAGTCAACTCCGACCTCAGCCGGCGCAATAAAGTCAGCCAATGAGAAATGTACTTGATCGGCATCCTTAATATTCTGCTGTCTGAGAAAATGCAGTTTGGCTAACGGCTGGGTTCTCTGTTCGTCCGCAAACACTTCCACATCATTTGAATTCAGTGAGTTAGCCGGCCAAAATCCAATTAAAGCTTGTGCTTTTACTACTCCTTCATCGACGATCGTTTTAAGCATATCCTGTGCATCTTTGAATAGTTCTTTGGCGGCCTCGCCGATAACCTCATCTGCAAAGATAGCCGGGTATTTTCCGACAAGGTCCCAGGTGATAAAGAATGGTGTCCAATCAATATACGCGATGAGGTCGTTCAGTGGGTAGTCATCAAAAAGTCGGGTGCCAATAAATTGGGGTTTGGGTGCTACGAAGTTTGACCAGTCAGGTTGATAGCGGTTTGCGTTTGCAGCGGCAAATGGCAGTAGTTTCCTGTTACTTGTTCGTTTACTGACACGATCCCTGATTGCCGCATATTCTTTGCGAGTCTGTTTGCAATAGTCGGGTTTATTAGTTTTATTCAGCAAGGTACTGACAACAGAAACACTTCGCGATGCATCGGGCACATAGATGGTGCTGTCATTCACGTAATTTTGTTCGATTTTCACGGCTGTATGGGCTTTCGATGTGGTAGCTCCACCGATCAACAGCGGTACTTTGAAATCAAGACGTTGCATCTCTTTTGCAACATGCACCATTTCATCCAATGAAGGCGTGATCAGCCCGCTCAAGCCTATTATGTCGGCGTTATGTTCCCTAGCCGCTTGCAAGATTTTTTCACAGGAAACCATTACTCCCAGGTCAATTACCTCATAATTATTGCAGCCAAGCACCACCCCCACGATATTTTTCCCTATATCGTGGACATCGCCTTTAACGGTTGCCATAACGATGGTGCCTTTTGCTTGCGGTTTACCACCCTGTTTTTCAGCTTCGATAAAAGGCAGTAAGTAGGCAACAGACTGCTTCATTACCCGTGCGCTTTTCACTACCTGAGGTAAGAACATCTTACCGTCGCCGAATAAATCGCCAACTACATTCATCCCATCCATCAGGGGGCCTTCAATGACACTGATTGCCCGTTCATGCTTGCAACGGGCTTCTTCGGTGTCCTCTTCAATGTACTTGGTAATTCCTTTAACCAGGGCGTGAGAAAGGCGTTCTTCGACCGTACCTTCCCTCCAACTGAGGTCTTCTTTGTTTTCCCTTAGGACACCACCACCGAACTGCTGGGCAATCTCCATTAACCTGTCGGTACCGTCGCGGCGCCGATTCAGCACAATATCTTCCACTCGCTCTTTTAATTGCGGTGATATGCCATCATAAACAGCGAGTTGGCCGGCATTAACAATACCCATAGTCATTCCGGCTCGAATGGCATGGAAAAGAAACACAGAATGAATTGCCTCTCTTACTTGATCGTTACCTCGGAATGAAAACGACACATTGCTTACTCCGCCGGAAATCAGGGCATGAGGCAGATTCTCGGTGATGTATTCACAACACTGAATATAGTCCACTGCATAATTATTGTGTTCCTCAATGCCGGTTGCTATGGCGAAAATATTGGGGTCGAAAATGATGTCCTGGGGAGGAAAAGCAAGCCGATTTACTAATAGGTCGTAGCTGCGTTTACAGATATTCTGTTTACGCTCTAACGTGTCTGCCTGACCTTTTTCGTCAAAGGCCATAATTATGACAGCGGCACCATAACGCAAGCACAAGCTAGCCTTGGCGAGAAAATCATCTTCACCTTCTTTAAGGCTAATGGAATTGACAATACCTTTTCCCTGTAAGCCCTTTAGTCCAGTTTCAAGGATTTCCCATTTAGAGGAATCGACCATGACCGGGACTTTGCATATATCAGGCTCTGTTGCGATCAGACGCAGGTAACGCGCCATGGCCGCTTCGGAGTCAAGCATTCCTTCGTCCATGTTGATATCGATGATCTGAGCACCAGCTTTCACCTGTTCAAGAGCCACATCCAAGGCGGTGTCGTAATCTTCGTCTCGTATCAAGCGCGCGAACCTGGCGGACCCGGTAACATTGGTACGCTCTCCAATATTTATAAATAATGAGTCAGCGCTAATGTTTAATGGTTCAAGCCCGCTTAGTCGGCATTTTGGTTCAATTATGGGAGGTGTGCGTGGCTCATGCCGGCTGACAACATCAACGATGGCACTGATATGCTCAGGTGTTGTTCCGCAGCAGCCACCAACAATATTAAGAAAGCCGCTTGCAGCAAATTCCTCGATTATTGTAGCCATCTCATCAGCTGACTGATCGTATTCGCCAAATTCATTTGGCAGACCCGCGTTAGGGTGTGTAGATACATAACAGGGGACGATAGAAGAGACTTCTTCGATGTGTGGCCTGAGCTGTTCAGCGCCGAGCGCGCAATTGAAACCAATTGAAATAGCATTAGCGTGAGCGATTGAATTGCAGAAGGCCTCTACAGTTTGCCCGGAGAGCGTGCGACCGCTGGCATCGGTGATAGTGCCTGAAATCATAACGGGAAGGGATTGGCCAGCTGACTCGAAACAGGATTGGACGGCAAAGATTGCTGCCTTCGCATTCAAGGTATCAAACACGGTTTCAATAAGAATAATGTCCGCGCCGCCTTCCAGTAACCCTTTTATTCCATTGCTGTAATCACTTACCAGGATGTCAAAGCTGGTATTACGGAATCCAGGATCATTAACATCTGGGGAAATTGACGCGGTTTTACTGGTAGGACCGATGACACCGGCAACGAATCGAGGCTTTTCGGGTGTAAGCTGGTTAAACTCATCACAAACTGCACGGGCCAGTTTTGTTGCCTCAAAATTTAACTCATAGGCCAATTCCGGCAATTGGTAGTCAGCCTGGGAACTGGCACTGGAATTGAAGGTATTGGTCTCAATGATGTCCGCACCGGCTTCAAGGTATTGTCGGTGGATATTACTGATGATTTTCGGTTGTGTGAGGCTCAGTAGGTCATTATTACCGCCGAGATCGCAGTTGTGCCCCTGGAATCTAGCACCACGAAAATCAGCCTCAGTCAGCTTATAGGCCTGAATCATGGTCCCCATGGCACCGTCCAGCACAAGAATGCGGTCCTGAAGGCTGGCTTTGAGGATTTGAGAGCAAGATTCCCTGTTCATTTAAAGCGTCCTAAATCTGGTTTACCTGTGGCGAATAAAAAAGCCGGCATTCTAGCAGAATACGGGGAATTTCATTCGATTTCCTGTGTTGAAAAATAACTGAGTAATTTACTATGGTATTTAACTTGATAGCAACTTGGAGTAAACTAGCGCTTAAGGTTAAGTTATAAATTCACTCGCTAGAGAACGTTCAATGGTCACAATTACAGAGTCTGCTCAAGACTACCTGACGGAGTTGCTGAAAAAGCAAGATTGCGAAGATGTTGCAGTACGGGTATTTGTCATCGATGCGGGGACACCGAAAGCTGAAACCTGTATCTCCTTTTGTCGGCCGGGAGAAGAGAAAAGTGATGACATAGTCAAAGAATACAAAGGCTTCAAGGCGTATATCGAGCAGAATAGTATACCTTTTCTGGAAGAAGCGGTAGTGGATTTTGCCAAAGACTCCATGGGCGGACAACTCACTATTAAGGCTCCCAATTCAAGATTGCCTCAATTAACGGATGACAGCTCACTGGTGGATCGCATTAATTATATACTCTTCAATGAAATTAACCCGGCGCTGGCATCACACGGAGGCAATGTCACATTGGAAGAAGTATTCAATGAAAATATTGCTGTACTTCGTTTTGGTGGGGGGTGTCAGGGTTGCGGTATGGTTGATGTCACATTAAAGGATGGTGTGGAAAAAACCCTACTGGAGAAGATCCCCCAACTCGCCGAGGTAAGAGACGTAACTGACCACACGCAAAAAGAAAACGCCTATTATCAATAGAGTACTTGTGCGATTCGACTATTGAACAACAAGTCAGATTAAGAGCTCAAAGCCAGGTAACGCTCAGTCAGCGCACTATAGAGGTTCTCCTGGAACTTGTCTTCTTGAGCATCCAGAAGATCGAGAACTTCAACCAGATGTTCATTATCTTCTTTTCCGTCCCATATTTTCTTGTATGTACCTTGCTGGTAACCATTATCTTGTCTGAAAAAGTTCAGCACGTTTTTGCCAACGTATTGCCTGAACAAGTTGTCCCAGGTCATTCCGCAATCACTCATTATGGTTTCGAACAACCCCAATTCGATGCGTCTGGCCACTGATGTTCCAATCAAGAGTTCCAGTTTGGCGACCAGCTCCAGCTCTTCTAGCTGATAGCTTTTTGCATCAAATTCAATCAAATCTGTAGTCTTGTACTTATGTAAGTTTTGCAAGAGCGATTCACAAGACTTATCGAGATCACCCTGGTGGTCGAGAATTAATTCTGAAAGCATGAAGTGCCAGATATCAATCAATTCCATTTGTAGCTGTAATAGGTCATGTTCTTGGTGTTTCCACCATTTCCAACCATGGTGCTCAATCGCTTCCGCTCCTTCAATTACAACGGCGCGAAGGTAGGGGTATCGGGCTGTTAACCAGTTTGAGTCTACCTTGGAATTCATATCATATTGGAGGGAGAGCATGGTAGCAGCTTGATTTATTGACAGCATTTTATAGTCCAGCTAAAGCAGAGCGGCTACTTTACAATAGAACCAAGTTTGATGCATCGCTGGGATAGGTGTTCGGGTGTTTCAGGCGTCAGGATTTTGACTGTTGTACGCTTTCTTTGGCATGTTTATTTAATGCACTGAGCATCTCGCGTCTGCTTCTTAACATATCGTGATAGGATTTTCTGGCAGCAAGAATTTCGGAATCACCGTCGTCTGAGGCTTTCAGCTCTTCGAGCCAGTTCTCCAGAACGCGGATTTCGCTGGAGAGCTGGTCAATACCTTCCTCAACAAGTTTTTGGTCTATATTGATGTTCTTAACAGCATTACTCTGGAGTTGCTCGCTTTTCTTCATGCTATTTTTCTCTTTTCTCTAGAGCCTGATCAACCTTGTATCGGCATCTGGTTCCAGTTCAATAGACTCTTTTGTTGGGTGAAACTTTAGTTTAAATCACTAGAGTTCTATCGAAGCGACGGTATCATCCCGATGCCACTGGGAGGCGGCGTCAATTGCTGGTTTCATTGTTCTTGTTTTTATTTTTTTGATTATTATTCTGCCAGCAGAGTCTCATACCTGATTTTTCCGGTCAAGCATCTGAAACTCAAAGGCCAGTGGGCCGGCGGAGTAGTACCTAAAATAGCTAGAATAAAGTTGTTTGGGACGCGGCCAGCCTCAACCAGGCTGAGGAATGATGCTGGCGTGGACTCTGGTGAGATTCGGGTTTACCCCATTTGCTCAATATTAGCCGTATGTCGGTTTTCTTGATAAGGCGAAGTTCCAGATAGCCAATACTGTCATAGGGCATATCCAGGTTTTGCAGCACTTTCGGGTCAATCAGTTTAAGTTGGGCCAATGAAAGGTCAGGCAATCCTTTCACTCTGCCATGGAGGAACTCGGCCAGGGCAGTCAATTTATAGAGGGCATGTAACTCATTTTCGATTGGTTGCTCAAGCTTATGAAGCTCTTTGATCCTGGCTCTGTGCACTAACACGGCTTGCTGATAGGCACTCCACCGGGGATAGGCTGACTCGCAAACTGCTAACGCTAGGGTGAAGCTGTTAGTTTTCTTCAGTTGGGAAACTTTCGCCAACCAGTGATCATTGGCAGGGTCTGTCGCTTGTTCCGAACCTTGATGTTTGTATTTGATTTCACTTGGGCCATCATTACGAACCAGGTGCGGCGGAAGTGTTTTTTCTGAGTCATTATCTAACAGGCTCGATGATTTTTTTTCTAGGGTTGAGTCCAGCGGAGGGAGAGGCAGAATTTTGTTGGCATTAGATTGAGCTTGAGAAAGCTGGTGTTTGTGCAAAATAAACACCAGCAATACAAGGAGTCCGAAGCCGACAACAAAGGTAATAATTATATCCACAATTCCCAACTTCCTGCGTTCTTGAACTATATTTAAACCTGAAGATTATGCAGGCTACTATTTGGGCCAATAGTTGAC
>SMVB01196017.1_pt1 | contig 24662 bp, 26 predicted proteins | sample 2456461 | NCBI WGS metagenome assembly SMVB01 (sample SAMN11095934, study PRJNA526329) | marine sediment metagenome | biome: Marine sediment; feature: Surficial sediment; material: Deep marine sediment; isolation source: Hadal surficial sediment | place: Pacific Ocean | collected 2014-05 | depth...
AAATATTGAACAATTAAAGCAATAAATATTAAAGATCAAGCTTTTTAATAGATTTAATTACAAACTTATGATGGTAGGCAAATTGTTGTTCTGAATACTGATGTTCAGTACCATATGGACAGGCTCGTCTCGAAAAGCAACTATTATTACAAGTTTCTGTGTTTACTCTAAACTCCATACATTTTTTCCAATCCCAGCCATTTTCAGAAATAGTATTTGCCGGACAGGCTGTAATACATGGTTTTGGGCAGGTAGTGCAGGGGTCAAAATCATTTAATGGTGAATCATAATTATCAGTTTCAGTATTTGAAATTATCGCCCCTCTAAGTGAAATCCATGTTCCATATACTGGATTTAAGAGTATTCCTAATAAACTTTTAACTCCAATTCCAGCTAATTCTCCTATTTTCATAAAATCTAATAATAAGGCATCATTTCCAAACGGGTATATAAACTGAAACTCAATTTTTTTTTGTGGAAAGTGAATTTCTGATTGTTTGAATACAATTTTAGTATAGTCATCAATCCAATTTTCAGTTGAAAGTGCAAAATTGGGATTAGCTCTTAAATACTTCTGCAAAATGTTCCAAAATCTATTTCCTGAAAAACCAATTAATATTATAGATTTAGAATTATCTAATATATACTTTGTTTTCTTTTCATAATTGAAATATTTATCATATTTATCAGATTGAATTATCCTGAATATATTAAACCCATGACTTTTAAAATGCTCTTTTAAGTTTATTAATAAGTTTTTAGATTCCATTACGAAATATGAAAACAACAATTTTAGATGAGAATAACTTTTTTGATAAAGATGAAAAGAAAAATATAAGGTCTACCGTACTTAAGACACTGAAATTACTTGACCAGTCAAAAGACAGTGAAATATGTATATCGTTTGTTGATGACGAAACAATCAGGGAATTAAATAACTCCTACAGGAATATTAATAGAGCTACCGATGTTTTATCTTTTCTCCAAGATGGACCTGATTTTTCAATCTTGGGAGACATTGTAATTTCAGTTGATACAGCTAAAAGACATGCCGTTAGATATGAAAACACTTATGAATTTGAAATTAATAAATTGTTAGTGCATGGGATTTTGCATTTGCTTGGATATGATCATAAAAAAAAGAAAGAAATAATTGTTATGAGAGAGAAAGAAAAGGAGCTACTTACTCAGATCTAAACTGAGAATGGATTTGTCCATAGATTGCTCTATTTCCTCAATCTCTTTTAGAGTAGGCAGGTCGCTTAAATTCTTCAGTCCAAACGTTTCTAAAAATTCATCCGTTGTTTCATAAATGAAAGGTTTACCCAAAACTTCTTTTCTACCGGATATCTTTATATATCCTCTTTCAAGCAGTAAGCCGAATACCCCCGATGAATCTACTCCCCTTATATAATCACACTCAATCTTTGTTATAGGCTGTTTATATGCAATGATGGAAAGTACTTCAAGAGCTGCCCTGCTTAATCTGAAAGGTTTTTCAGCTTTAAACTTTGCTATGAAGACACTATACTCCGGTTTTGTTCTGAATTGATAACCTTCTGATACTTCTTCCAGAGTAATACCCCTGTTTAGTTTGCTCCATTCAGTGATTAAATTACTTATAGAACTTTTTAGCTCTTTTTTATTATTGTCAGCAAATATTTTAGAAAGTTCTTTAAGACTAACAGGTCTTTCAGACACAAATATTATAGATTCAATTGCTTTTTCCAGATCACTTATCTGCAATTTTCTTATCTCCGGCAAAAATAATTTTTATATCATCAAATTGATTTTCCTGAAATACTGTGATTACCTGCTGTTTTACAAGTTCTAATAACGCCATAAATGTCAGGATTAAACTCATTTTAGAAAGACTTAATTCAAATAAATCGGAAAATGAAAATGAGTTATATTCTTCAATTCTTTGAAGTATTTCTTCTATTTTATCTTCTACGGTCATAAAATCAGTTTCTACAATAATATCCGTTTCGTCTTCCTTTTGAGTTGACTTTCTTTCCATTACTGTCTTAAATGCGTCAATTAAAGCCCACAGATCAACCCTGAGAGGTTGCTCGAATTCTTTAAGATCCATATCACTTAATTCATCAAACTTACGTGCGTATATATCCCTTCCTAGCAAATCTAATGAAAATAGCTGATAAGATGCATCTTTATATCTTTGATATTCTATGAGCCTTTTTACAAGCTCTTCTCTTGGGTCTTCCTGCTCATCATCTTGCTCGACTACCTGTTTTGGAAGCAGCATTCGTGATTTGATATACCCAAGTTCGGCTGCCATTCTGAGGTAGTCTCCGACAATATCTAAATCCAACACTTTTAAAGAATCAAGATATTGGTTGTACTGTTCAGAAATAAGGGAAATTGGTATATCATAAATATCAATCTCATGTTTTTTTATAAGATGAAGAAGAAGGTCTAGAGGTCCTTCAAATGAGTCTAGCTTTACTGAACAGGATTCTAAAATTTCTGATTCCATAATTCTAGTTAGTTAAATAATTAATAATATAATTAAAATAATAATAATCATAACCTGTGATCAATTTAGTTAGAATTGATATCGGATACCATAAAAATGCCCTAAAATAACTTCCTGCAAATAAGAACATAAAGAGTAGAAAAAACATCCCGTATTGCTCAAGCAGGGCATATTTATCTGCATACTTATCAGGCAAATACGCATACAACACCCTCGATCCATCTAGTGGCGGAATTGGTATCATATTGAATACAGCAAGAACTATACCAAAAACAACATTTAAAATTAATATAAGAACAAATGTATTGAATGCTCCGCTGTTAGCTTCAAGAGAAAATGAAGGATCAGAGAGAATAATTTTAAGTAATAGCCCCGCTATAATAGCCGTAATTAGGTTCGAAATAGGCCCGGCTATGGCTACAAGCAACATACCTTTTTTAGGATCTTTAAAATTTAGAGGGTTAACAGGGACGGGTTTTGCCCAACCAAAACCAGCAATAAACATCATTATAGTACCTATAGGATCAAGATGCTTCAACGGATTTAATGTGAGTCTTCCCTGAAGGCTTGCTGTATCGTCGCCAAGCCTATAAGCTACAAGAGCATGACAATACTCGTGTATTGTCAGAGCAAAAAGTATTACAGGGGCTGCTATGATTATAAAGTTTAAGTTTAAATCCATAATTTATGCCCTTGGATGATGCTTTGCGTGTATATCTTTTAACCTCTTTATATCTATATGCGTGTAAATCTGCGTGCTGGAAATATCGGAGTGTCCAAGTAAAATCTGGATAGTTCTAAGATCAGCTCCTCGTTCTAATAGATGTGTTGCAAATGTATGTCTTATCGTATGTGGTGTTACAGTCTTATTTATACCTGATTTAATTACATATTGTCTAAGGTTTTTCCAAAAACCCTGACGTGTCATCCTCTTTCCATTTCTATTTAAAAATAAATAATTTGAACTTTTGTCCTTTAATAGAGCATTTCTTCCGTATTCTATATATGATTTAACTTTTCGCAGCGCAATACTGCCTAGTGGTACAATTCTTTCTTTTGATCCTTTCCCCATAACCATTATGTATCCAAGATCAAAATTCAAGCCATTTAACTCTAAATTTATTAGCTCAGAAACTCTAATTCCTGTTCCATATAACACTTCAAGCATGGTTGAATCTCTTTGCCCAATATTGGTTGAATCATCAGGACTTTCTAAAAGTTCTACGATTTCTTGTAAACTTAAAATATCAGGGAGTGATACATTCAGTTTAGGAGTTCTTATATTAATAGTCGGATCTTCTGTGATAATCTTTTCTATAAGCAAATATTTGAAAAATTGCTTAATCGAAACTATATATCTGGCAATTGTACTGGGTTTTGATTTTTTATACTTTAACACTGTTAAAAAATCAAGAATATGAGAATGTTTTATCTTACTTAATTCAAAAATATTATCTTTTTTGAGATATAAAATAAATTTTTTACAGTCCCTTATGTATGATTCTAATGTGTTTTTTGACAGTCCTTTTATAACAGCCAAGTAAGAGTAGTAAGAATCTACATAATCTTCCATATAAGTTATTAACTTATGTTCCCATTTCCCAAGAATTTAAGTATTTATGCTGTTGTGGAGTAAGTATATCTATCTTAACATTTAGAGATCTCAGTTTCATGTCAGCTATAGAAGTATCTACTTTTTCAGGAACACCGTAAACAATATTTTTAAGTTTGGAAGCATTTTTAACAATATGTTCTGCGCAAAGAGCCTGGTTTGCAAAACTCATATCCATAACACTTGACGGATGACCCTCGGCAGCTGTAAGGTTAATTAATCTTCCCTCACCAAGTATATTAATTTTTCTGCCATTTTTAAGAGTATACTCTTTAACATATTCCCTTATGTCACGGGTTGAATTAGAGATAGTTTTAAGTCCTTTTAAATCTAACTCAACATTAAAATGACCTGAATTACAAACAATTGCACCATCTTTCATTTTAGCGAAGTGCTCTTTTCTGATAACATTTATATTACCTGTAACAGTACAAAAGAAATTGCCAATTTTTGCTGCATCCTCTATAGGCATAACCCTAAATCCATCCATAACCGCTTCAAGCCCTTTTAGTTTATCTATTTCGGTAACAATTACATTTGCACCCATTCCCCTGGCTCTCATGGCAAGACCCTTACCACACCATCCATAACCGCATACAACAAACGTAGAACCAGAAAGAAGCCTGTTAGTTGCTCTTATTATTCCATCTAAAGTGCTTTGACCCGTTCCATATCTGTTATCAAACAAATGTTTTGTATCGGCATCGTTTACGGCAACTATCGGATATTCAAGCACATCGTTATCAGCCATACTCTTTAACCTTATAACCCCTGTAGTTGTCTCCTCTGTGCCACCTATAACTCCATCTAATACATCTCTTCTATTCTTATGAATTGTTGACACTAAATCTGCTCCATCGTCCATTGTTATATGAGGGTTTTGATCCAGCGCGCTGTTAATATGACTGTAATATACTTTTGTGTTTTCACCTTTTTTGGCAAACACGGATATTTTATGATTTTTTACCAGATGAGCGGCAACATCATCCTGAGTACTGAGCGGATTTGAAGCACAAAGCACTACGTTAGCACCCCCTGCTTTAAGCGCAATTGCCAGATTGCCAGTTTCTGTTGTTACGTGGAGACAAGCAGCTATGTTTATACCCTTTAGTGGCTTTTGCTTTTGAAATCTTTGTTGAATTTGAGATAAAACCGGCATTTCTTGAAAAGCCCATTCACTTCTTGATTGTCCTTGTTTTGCAAGTGATAAATCTTTAACGTCATACTGCATAATATCCTCCTAATAGTCTATGAATAATTTGATTAGGTTATAGGGATAGTTCTAACTTATGGAATCTAGTAATTCATCTGTTTTGTCTGTTTTTTCCCAACTAAAGCCATTATCAGTCCTTCCAAAATGACCGTAAGCGGCAGTTTCTGTATAGATTGGATTTAAAAGATCGAGTGATTTTATTATACCAGAAGGTTTAAGTTCAAAAACTTCTCTTATAGCATTTGATATTTTATCTTCAGAAATTTTAGAACTCCCAAATGTATCTACCATAATCGACACCGGATCAGCAATGCCTATTGCATAAGCAAGCTGTACTTCACATTCTTTTGCAAGTCCGCTCTTGACTACATTTATTGCGACGTATCTTGCCATATAAGCCGCACTTCTATCTACCTTTGATGGATCTTTTCCGGAAAATGCTCCCCCACCATGTCTTGCCCAACCGCCATATGTATCAATTATAATCTTTCTGCCCGTAAGTCCCGCATCGCCCATAGGACCGCCTGTAACGAATCTACCGGTGGGATTAACAAATATTTTTGTATCCTTATTTAGTAATTTTTTATCGATTGTAGTTTTAATAACTTCTTCATATATAGCTTCATATAAATCAGTACTTGAAACTTCAGCAGAGTGCTGTGTTGAAATAACTATAGTATCCAGTGATACTGGTACATTATTTTCATATCTTACTGTAACCTGTGATTTTCCGTCGGGTCTAAGAAAAGGTAATACTTCGTTTTTTCTAACTTCTGATAGTTTTTTTGACAGTTTATGAGCATATAAAATAGGGGAGGGCATAAGCTCTTCAGTCTCATCTGTGGCATAGCCAAACATAAGTCCTTGATCTCCAGCCCCTTGTTCTTTATCGTTATCTTTATCTTCGTCCACTCCCATTGCAATATCAGATGACTGCCTGTCTATGGTAACCATTACTTCACATGTTTCATAATCAAAACCCATGGAGCTCTCACAGTAACCAATATCCTTAATTTTCTGTCTTACAACTTTTGAGTAATCAATAATAGAGTTTGTGGTAATCTCACCTGCAAGAACTACAAGTCCGGTTGTTACTAATGTTTCACACGCGACTCTGCTATTTCTATCTGCTTTTAGGGCCTCATCGAGAATTGAATCTGATATCTGATCGGCCACTTTATCCGGATGGCCTTCGGTGACAGATTCAGAAGTAAATATGAAATTTCCTTTGGGCATAGTTAATGTGTATTAATTATGATATTAGTATAAAGGCGACTAATATATCCAGTTGAATCATCAAGTCAAGCAGGATCAAACTGGCTCACTGCATTATGATTAAGACTAATAATATTAGATTAATATCCTTTGATTTATTGTTTAGAATAATGAGCAAGAAATCATATCCTGACCTTGTAATAAACCAGTACTTTTTAAAAAATAAACATATAAATGAAGGTGAAATAAAACTTATTACTGAAATAGTATATGGAACAATCAGGTGGAAAGAAAAATTAAGATACTGTTTAAATTTATTCTTATCACACGAAATTAAAAATAAAAAAGTAGAACTTATACTGCTTATAGGAATCTATCAAATACTACACTTAAATTCCATACCTGATTATGCCGCCATAAATGAGACTGTTGATCTTGCCGGGATTAAATTTGATAAAAAGATAAAAAATCTGGTAAATGCCCTGCTTAGACAAATATCCAGGAATAAAGAAAATTTAGATTTTCCAGACCAAAAGACCGACACTTCCCGGTTTATGTCCGTAAATTATTCTTACCCTAAGTGGCTTATAGATAAATGGATTGATTCATATGGAACTAAAGTGACTAAAAATATGTGTATAAGTCTAAATGAGCATAGTAGAGCTACTATAAGAGTAAATCAAAATCTTATAGAAAGAGATAAGATGCTTGAGCTTATTAGCAGTGATTGTAAGCCTGAAAAAACAAAATATTCAAATGTGGGTATTCATATAGATAATCAGTATAAAATTATTAATTCGAATTTATATAAAGATGGTTATTTCTCTATTCAGGACGAATCATCTCAAATTGTATCTCTTATTCTTGATCCAAAAGCTGGGCAGACAGTACTTGATGCGTGCGGCGCTCCCGGTACGAAAACAAATCATATTGCCGAACTTATGAAAAATAAGGGCAGAATAATCTGCTGTGATATTAATAATAAAAGGTTGAGATTGGTTAATAATGATACCAAGAGGCTAGGCAGCACTATTGTACAAACAATAAATGCTGATGCAAAAGATCTTACTTTTAATTGTAAAATCAAATTTGATAAGATTTTAGTAGATGCTCCTTGCTCAGGACTAGGCACGATCAAAAAAAATCCTGATTTAAAATGGAACAAGAATATGGATGATATTAATAACCTTTCCAGTATTCAGATAGGTATTTTAAATAATGTTTCAAGGCTTGTTAAAACCGGGGGTATCGTTGTCTACTCCGTATGTACTCTAATGAAAGAGGAAAATGAGCAGGTCTGTGAAGAGTTTCTTAATACAAACAAAAACTTTAATATAGATAACAATCTCCCTATGAAATATGAAAAAATAAATAGACTTTTAGATAGAAATGGTTATTTTAGTTCCCTTAAATATTTAGATCACATGGATGGATTTTTTATAGCTAGGTTTAGAAAAATTTAAGATGAGTATAGATAATAAAAAACTGGTAGTGCCGTCAATTCTTGCAGCCGATTTAATGAGGCTTGGAGAACAAATTAATGCAGTTAAAAAGGCCGGAGCTGACTGGATTCACGTCGATGTTATGGATGGACACTACGTTCCAAATATAAGTCTTGGAATTCCAGAGGTAATGGCAATAAAGACTATTGACCCCCCGCCTATGGATATACATCTTATGATAGATAATCCCGATGATTTTGTTGAAGTTTTTATAGAAGCCGGAGCTCCATTTGTAAAACTTGTAACCGTTCAAATAGAATCAACTAAACTGCTGCATAGCACGATACAAAAAATTAAAAGTAAGGGAGTAATGGCTGGAGTAGCAATTAATCCTACTACTCCGATATCCTCACTTGAAGAGGTTCTTGGACTGGTCGATTTAATTCTCGTAATGACCGTAGAGCCTGGTTTTGCTGGTCAAAAGTTTATCGAATCAATGTTAGAAAAAATTACAAAATTAAGAAAAATAATAGATAAGTTAGACAGTAAACCACTTATTGAAGTAGACGGTGGTATAAAATTGGATAACATATCTAAAATTGCAAAATGCGGACCAGACGTATTTGTATCAGGTTCTGGAATTTTTGGAACATCAGATTATACAAAAACTGTTTTGCAAATGAGAAAATTAATCAGCAGTTAAATCTAAAATAAGTCTTTGATCAATTATAAATGTTCAAAGAAGATTCATATATAAAAAGTATTGAGAAATACTTTTTAACTCACCTTGGTAAGGGAATAATGCTTTCCTACAGTGACTATGAGCTTATTGCTAGCTGGAAAGAAAAAAATATTCCACTACAAACAATAATGGAAGGTATAAGGGAAGCTTTTTCTGACTTCGGCAACATCAACAGTTTAAATAAAGAAACTAAGATTAGGAACTTAAATTCTATTTCATCTTATGTACATAAATCTATTAAAATGTATTTAGAAATCGAAAATATAGATTGTAAGATTGAAGACAGTGATCCTCCTGATAGTCATACCAAGGGTATAATCCATAAAATCAACGATGATGTAAAAGATATAGCAGATAAAAGAATATTAAATAAAATCATGGAATATAAGAATTTACTTATGAATCTTAGTTGTGATAATAGCTCTCAAAGATTTAAAATTATTTATGAAAATGAAAACAGGCTATATGATGATATATTTAATTTGCTTTCAGGATCAGAAAAAAATAAAATATTAACCATGTGTAGGAATAGGCTTAAGGATAGTAATAATATTACAAACCATGCGTACAGGAAAAGTATTATTTCTTTTAGAAATGAACTAATAAAAGCTGAGTTTAATCTTAATTTTTTAAATTAATATGGCAAAGACTACAAAAAGAAAGAAAAAACAGACATATGGTTGTGATAACTGCTATGAAAAAGGTTATATCCTGGAAAAACAGGGAAGATATTCAACTGCTAAGGTCTGTCATTGTTTAAACTGTGAAGAGTGTTCTGGTACAGGAAAAAAACTATATTATAAAGATAATGGATACAGTTACATACAACCCTGTGATTTATGTGGAATCTTACATAAAAATATAAAACTTTATAATTTAGCCGGCATACCGGCTAAATATTATAACGTAAATGAAGTCAGTACATTTCATCCAAGACACGATACTCATCAAAATGCGCTAATCTATGTAAAACAATTTGTAGATCAATATCCTTATAAACCCGGATTTCTTCTTATGGGAGCCTCAGGGCTTGGAAAAACTCATTTGGCAATATGCGCAATTTCCGAGTTAACCTTGGAGAGGGGTATTAAATGTTTATTCACCGATTTCTTCGATCTATTAAATGATTTAAAATCCGCCTATTCTGAGGGAAGACCTGAAAACCAGGTTATTTTTCCTCTGGTAGAAGCAGAGGTGTTGGTTATTGATGAACTTGGAAAGGGAAGGGCTAATGAATGGGAGCTCAGTGTTTTAGATCAATTAATATCTAAAAGATACAATTCATCAAAATCAACTATAATTACAACTAATTTTGTTACAAAAGAAGTAAACGCAAAGCTAAACAGAGATAATAAAGAAATACTTGAGTATAGGATAGGAGAGCGTATTACTTCCAGGTTATTTGAAATGTGTAGTTTTATCTATTTAGAGGGGCGGGATTTCAGAAGAATGACTGCAGCTAATTAAAATTTCCAGAATTGTGAATAACTCTTTTTTATTTCGTCTATTGTACTGTCGGCTTTTGTAGACTCCGTGAGATTGCTTGAATCAGTTTTATTGTAATTCAGTAGAGTTTCAAATACTTTATTAGTGCATTCCCAAAGCCCGTTTAGATTGTAGCCGCCCTCTAATACAAAAATTAGCTTTCCGTCACAAAGCTGCTGTGATAAATAGATAACAATTTCTGTAAGTTTAGCAAAACCCTCAGCTGTAACATTCATGCCTCCCATGGCATCATCAATAAAGGAGTCAAACCCTGCTGATACCAATATGAACTCAGGTTTATATTGGGCAGCGATAGGTATTAATATTTCCTGGAATATTTTTATATATTCGGCGTCACCCATTCCTGTTGACAGTGGTATATTTACAGTATAACCCTGTCCTTGGTCTACTCCCTTTTCATCGATAGAACCGGTGCCAGGATAGTAGGGAAATTGATGTGTTGAAAAAAATAAGACATTCTTTGAGTCCTCGAAAATATGCTGTGTCCCGTTTCCATGATGAACATCAAAGTCTATAATAAGTATCCTGCTAAATCCTTTTGACAGTAAATATCCAGCGCCCAGTGCTATATTGTTAAACAGACAAAAACCCATAGCCCTATCGGATTCGGCATGATGACCAGGGGGTCTCACAAGCGGAAATGCAATATCTATTTCTTTGCTTATTATTTCATCAATTGATTGTAATACACTGCCCGATGCCCTTATTGCCGCATCAAAGGAAAATGGATTTGTAGAAGTATCCTGATCTAAAAATACTTTTTCTTTGCCTTTAGTAGATTTGATTCTTTCATAATACTTTTCAGTATGCACATTGAGTATTTCTTGCTTTGTTGCATCTCTGGGTTTTAATATTTTTAGTTTTTGTATAATCTCAGTTTGATTCAGCATATCATTTATTACGTAAATCCTGTCTGGAGATTCCGGATGATCAAATCCGTTTTCGTGTTTAACAAATAGTTCATCTATTGAAATACCAATTTTTCTCATATTAATATTATCCGACGTTAGGTCTATTATTATATACTGACAATAACTCTTTAATGCGTCCAACCAAATATATTGATCCTGTTATACAAAGTGGCAGGTCTTTTTTTAATAAAGTTTTAAAAGCGATATTGTAATTATTTATTATTTTATACTTACAGTTTAATTGCTCACATATAGTTTTTAATTTATTGGTATCTGCTTCTCTCTCAGAAAATTGATCTGTTATGAATATCTTATTTGAGAGTTCAGAAATATTTTTAATAAACTTTTTGTGATCTTTATCACTTAACATTCCAATTAGGAAATCAAATTTTATATCAGGATAGAGAATCCTCAGTGACTTAATTAAAGCCGCAGATGAACTATCGTTATGAGCGCAGTCTAAAATGACAGGCCTTTTGATATCTATAATTTCTAATCTGCCGCTGCATTTTACATCTTGCAGACCTTTTCTTATAAGCTTTTCAGATAGTTTGAAATTATATTTTATGCTCAGTAATTCAATTGCTTGCAAAGCTACAGATAAGTTTTCTATCTGGTAGATTCCTGTTAGATTTGATTTAAGATTCAATAATTCGTAAGTATTACTTTTATAAGAAAAATTGTTAGTACTACTTCCTTTAGAACTAAATTCTATTCCATACCTGTATAGAGGCGCTGAACATGTTTTAGCTTTATTTGTGATTGGTTTAATTGTATTTGCACTGCATGCAGTTACTGCAGGGATATTATTTTTAATAATTTCAGCCTTTTCCTGTCCTATTTTATTCAGTGTATTTCCTAAATAATTCATATGATCGAAAGAAATGTTAGTGATTACCGAAATAAGGGGTGTTACTATATTTGTAGCGTCCCATCTGCCTCCCATTCCTACCTCCAGAATACAAATATCAATTTCTTTTTCATAAAAATATAGAAATGATAAAGCCGTAATAAACTCAAAATAGCTTGGCTCTATTTCAAGCTCTGTGGAAATGTTTTTTAATTTAGATATTAAAGAACAAAGATCAGTATTCGATATTGGTTGGTTATTTATTGATATTCTCTCATTAACCTTTATAAGGTGAGGGGAGGTATATAGGGCGGTTTTATAATTATTGTGTATTAATACTGAAGAAATGATTGATGAGACAGAACCCTTTCCGTTGGTCCCACCAACTATTATGGATTTAAACTTGTCCTGGGGATTTCCTAAGTGATTTAAAATTGTAGAAATTCTTCTAAGCCCAGGTTTTATATTATGAAGACCAAGAGAATTCAAGTAATCCAAATCTGTGTTTATGTTCATGCATAAAGTCTGATTTATCGGAATCTAAATAATTATCCTGGGGGCCATGACATCTTTCTTCCACCCAGCAGATGCAAATGTATATGCCAAACGGATTGACCGGCTTCAAGACCAGAATTTAAAACCAGTCTAAAACCCTTTGTACCTAAACCTTTTTCATTTGCTATATCTCTTGCTACCTGAGTTAAATGTCCTAAAAGTTCTTTATCTGTGTCGTCGCTTTCTAAAAGAGTTCTGATATGCTTTTTGGGGATAATTAAAATATGTACAGGCGCTTGAGGATTAATATCGTTGAATGCCAGCGACTTATCATCTTCATAAATAATATTTGACGGTATTTGCTTATTTACAATTTTACAAAATATGCAATCTTCCATTCAGAACTCCCTTTACTTAAGTTTCTAATACTACTACTGCAACTGAATAATCACCATCATGAGTTAACGATACACTAATATTATTAATATTCTTTTTATTCATAATTTGTAAGGCGTTACCGTGGAGCTTTATAAAAGGCTTCCCTGTATTTTCTCTAATCAGTTCAATTTCTTTAAACCTCAGATTGCCCCTGCCATGCGCTTTTATAAGCGCCTCTTTTGCTGCAAATGTAGATGCAAAATGAAGATAAGGTATTTTATGTCTGGAGCAGTATTCAATCTCTTGTAAGGTAAAGAGCTTAGTAGTAAATTTTTTATCCCACTTTTCGATGATATCTTTTATTCTGTTTATTTTAACTAAATCAATTCCTAGTCCATCTATCATAATAAAGGTCAGATTTTACAAAGCTGGGTCATTTCTCTTACTGCTCTTTCGATTCCTACTATTACTGATCTGCATATTATGCTGTATCCTATATTTAATTCTTCGATAAGTTCAATTTCTGCAATTCTTTTTGTGTTAGAGTAATTCAGTCCGTGCCCTGCAGCTACTCTGAGATCTAGATCTGCTGCACTGCATGATGAAGTAATTATCTGATTTAATTCGTAAACTTGCCGCTGTTCGTTCGTACTGTCCGCATATCTGCCCGTATGTATTTCTACCATGTCGACACCTATATCTTTTGATGCTTTGATTTGCACAATATCCGGATCAATAAATACGCTTACAAAAAGACCACTTTTTTTTAGTTTGTTTATTACTGTAGAAATCTTTTTTTTATTCTTTAGTACATTTAGTCCACCTTCAGTTGTTAACTCTTCTCTTTTTTCAGGAACAAGAGTAATCATATCCGGCCTAATTTTTAGCGCTACTTTTACCATTTCGGTTGTAGGAGCCATTTCGAGATTTAAATTAGTTTTAACAGACTCTTTAAGCATAGATAAGTCCCTATACTGAATATGTCTTCTGTCCTCGCGAAGATGTACTACTATTCCATCCGCCCCTGATAGTTCGCATAGGTATGCGGCAAGTACGGGGTCAGGCTCACTGCTCAACCTTGCTTGTCTTAGAGTAGCAACATGGTCAATATTTATATTTAACTTTGGCATATTAGATTTGTACGCCTATATGTTTTCTAATTATGTTAGATATTTCTAAAGCTATATCATTAATGACTTTTTCATCTTTTCCTTCAACCATTACACGTGCTAATTTTTCCGTTCCAGAGTACCGCAGATTAATTCTTCCATTGTCACCAAGTATACTGTTGCATCTGTTAAGTGAATTAGTTAAATCGGGGATTGACTTAAAAGGAGCTTTTTCTTTTACTTTTATATTAACTAGTAATTGAGGATATAAATCAATAATGTTTGAAAGATCGTATAAACTTTCACCGGTCTTTTTCATTATTGATAGAATTTGTAGGGCAGACAGAGTACCGTCTCCTGTAGTAGAATGATCCATAAATATAAAATGGCCGGATTTTTCTCCGCCAAATTTAGAATTGGATTTTCTCATTTCTTTAACTACATGTTTATCACCAACGCTTGTTAAGATAAAGTTTGCATTCATGCTTTTTACAAACTTTTGAAGAGCAATGTTGCTCATCTCGGTAAAAACAAATATATTATTTTTTGTATTAGTGCTATTATTTTTAATTAAATTATTAATACATAATGCAAGTATTTTATCTCCATCTACTATATTTCCTTTGCTGTCTACAAAAACTGCTCTATCGGCATCTCCATCAAGAGCAATACCAATATCAGATTTGGTTTGAATAACCTTACTTTTTAGATTATCGGGGAACAGTGATCCACAGTTGAGATTTATATTTTTTCCATCAGGATCAATCGAGAGTAAAGTGACTTGAGCACCTAGTTCCTGAAAAACAAGAGGCGAAACTTTGTAGCCCGCTCCATTTGCGCAATCCAAAACGATTTTAATGCCATGCAGATTAAAGGCTTTTGGAAAAGTATTTTTTAAATACACTATATATCTTCCAGATGAATCCTCAATCCTAAAGGCTTTGCCAATCGATTCTGGCACGTCATTTAGATACTTCTTCTTTTTAAGAATCTCTTCTATTTTATCTTCTACGTCTTGCTCAAACTTAAAACCATCAGGACCAAAAAACTTAATGCCATTATCTGTATAAGGATTATGAGATGCTGAAATTACAATTCCGGCGTCCGCTCTCATATCTGTTGTGAGATAAGATATTGCTGGTGTAGGTAAAGGACCTACTAAAAATACGTCTGCCCCCATTGATGTAATCCCCGCAGAAAGAGCCTGCTCAAACATATACCCAGAGAGTCTTGTGTCCTTGCCAATCAGAATGTTTGGGCTCTCAATACTTAAACTACTTTTTAAATAGTAGACAAGAGCCTTTCCGAGCTTTAAAACCGTTTCAGGTGTCATTGGCTCAGTATTGGCTAAACCCCTTACTCCGTCTGTTCCAAATATTTTCATAGTTGGTTGTAATTTAACTACTTAATTTGTATATCTATAGTAATTGGTGTGGTTCTTTCTAATCTAATATCTTCATTATTGGGATAATCAACCTGTAGAGATAATTTATGTTTACTTCCTCTTTTTAAGGTTATGCTTTTTGCAGATGCAGTAACCCTGATATCTTCACTCGATAGTTCTTTTATCTTACTATAAGGACCTTTAAATAATAGATCTACAGATTGGCTTGCTAAAATCTTATAATTCTTATTTTCTATATCAATTATATTTATTCCAAGCTCTTTAAATTCTTTTTCTATGATAGTTTCCTGTATATTTATTGTAATTTTTACTATTTCCTCATTGCTTAGTATTTTTAATAGCGGATTGTTAGTTTTAAGCGGAACTTCGATTGTAAAATTGGTTTGTTCTCCTTCTATTTTAACCTCATCTGTATTTATAAACTTCAGTTCAGATAATATACTTTTCGGGCCGCTTATCTTCACAGAGCTAGGTTTGACTTTTGGTTTGCCTACTACACTAAAACCAATGTCTGGTAGTCCTATATCGGGATTAATCTTAACCTTTTTTGTAATCAGTTGGTCTATTTCCAACTTAATCTCAGAGGGGCTTAGGCTAATTATATTTACACCTGGTATTCTTATTTGTTCAGTTATTATATTAAATTTAGAAACGCCACTGGCGACTTTATTTAGAGAGATAGGATATGAGTAATTCTCAGTTTTTAAAATAGACAGCTTGGTCCTGGAACCTCTTATCCTGAGATTAAGTGATTCGGGTGGAGCGCTCTTTATAATTAAATTAGGGGAAAGATCGTTATATTGAATATCTATTTCAATGTTCTTTTCTATATCCTGCTCAAAATTTGCTATAATCCATAAAATTATTGCCAGTGTTATAGCAAGTACTTTTTTACCAATATTAGTTGTTAAATAGTCTTTCATTGTCTGCTATTTTTTTATCTCTATTATTTCAATAAGCCTTTGATTCAAAGATGCAGCATCCAGTCCTCTGGTAAGATCGCCCTGATACGCTAAAGATATTTTTGATGTTTCTTCTGACACTATAACAACAATACAGTCAGTTTCTCGGGTAATTCCGATGGCGGCTCTGTGTCTTGTTCCCAAATCTTTATCCAGATCAGGATCAGTTGCTAAAGGAAAAAATGAACCTGCAGATAAGATTTTATCGTTACTAACAATAATTGCGCCATCATGAATGGGAGAGCTGGTATTGAAAATACTTACTATTAACTCTGTTGATAATTTTGCATCTATATTTGTACCTATTTCAATAAAGTCGCCAAGGTTGTTGTTCATCTCAATGGCAATCAGGCCCCCGATCTTATTGCTAGATAAGTAAGTAGCTGATTTTACAATTTCATCTAGAATATTCTGATTAGATTTAACTGAGTGGAAATGTATTAGAAATGGACTTCTTCCTATAGCGGCTAAAACTCTTCTTAGATCGTGCTGAAATAAAATTACTGCAATGAGTATTATAAAACTCAGGAAATTCCCTAAAAGCCAGTTTATCGTAAATAGATCGAAGTTCTGTGATAAAAAATAAATAATTACTAGTGACAGGAGTCCAAAAATCATCTGTACTGCTCTAGTACCTTCGATGAATCTAAGAATAAAGTAGAGAATAATAGCTACAAAAGCAATATCTACTGTGTCTTGGATATATCTATAATTAGAAACAAATTCAAACATTTTTAGTTTAGTTTACATTTCTTACAGAATCAGCAATTTGAACAGCTACTTTCATTTTTTTAACATCGTGAACCCTAACTATATCTGCGCCATTTAATATTGAAATAACAATAGTTGCAAATGTTCCCAGGATTCGCTGCTCTATATCATCTGACTGTAATATTTTACCAATAAATGATTTCATTGAAGTACCAATAACTACTTTTTTATCAAGTTTCTTAAATTTTGATAACGACTTTAATAATAATAAATTATGATTGGCGGTTTTGCCAAATCCAAAACCAGGATCGATACTGATATTATCTGATAATATTCCGCAATCCTCTGAAATTTTAATAGAGTTTTCTAGATAATTATATATATCTTCAACAATATTCTCATATAAAGTTTTTTTTTGCATATCAACTGGTCTTGATGAAGTGTGACATAAAATGATCTGAGCTTCATATTTTGAAACTATATCTGCCAGAGCAGGATCAAATCTAAGGCCGCTTATATCGTTTACAATTGTTGCACCACTATCTAAGGCCTGCCTTGCTACCATAGATTTAGTTGTGTCTATGGAAACAGGTATCACAAAATTTTTGTTTATCGCATCTATGATCGGTATCACTCTTCTAAGTTCTTCTTTCTGGCTTACAGAGTTAGAACCTGGTCTGGTTGATTCACCACCCACATCGATAATGTCCGCACCTTCGGAGATCATTTGCTCTGTATGTATTAAAGCTTGCTTTATTGTATTGTACTTGCCGCCATCATAAAATGAGTCAGGCGTTACATTTAAAATACCCATTATAAGGGTTTTAGAATTTAGCTTATCGTTATTATCTGCCAAGCTGATATTCTTATTATCACTCATAAGTAAAAAATAATTACAATACTTCTATTTAGAACTACTTTACTGGATGAAAAATACTGAACTTACTAAAAGCTAATTATTAAGATGAGTGGACAATAAAACAGATTATGTGCTAACTGTTTCGCCAAACAGGTTGTTACTGGCTTCGAATCCTTTAACAAGACTATCCAGTTCTTTACTGTCAACAACCTCTTTCTGTAGTAACATTTCGGCAAGCTTGTGGAGAAGATTAATGTTGCTTTTTAAAAGATTTGCAGCTTTATTGTAGTTTTGACTAACTATTCTTTTAATCTCAGAATCTATTTGCATTGCTGTAGCTTCACTATAGTGATTATGTCTAAGCATTTCTTTTCCCAAGAAAACCTGCTCATCAGCTTTACCTAGTTTGACCGGCCCCAATTCATCGCTCATTCCCCATTCACAGATCATTTTCCTGGCAATATCGGTTGCCTTTTCTAAATCATTGCCTGCACCGCTTGTTTGTTCATTAAATATGATTTGCTCAGCCGCCCGTCCGCCCAGTAAAACCATTATTGTTTTATTTAGGTATGACTTTGAAACTGTATGTTTTTCTTCAATTGGCAGTGATTGTGTGATACCCAAAGCCAGTCCTCTTGGGATAATGGTTATTTTATGTATCGGGTCTGATCCTGGAGTAAGCTTTGCAACAAGGGCGTGGCCGCCCTCGTGATATGCTGTAATCTTTTTTTCTTCATCGCTTATAATAAGACTTTTTCTCTCTACTCCCATTAGAACTTTATCTTTAGCAAATTCAAAATCTTCCATCGATATTTTATGGTGTCCGATTTTTGCAGCATGAAGAGCTGATTCATTCACTAAATTTTCAAGATCTGCTCCTGAAAGACCCGGTGTTGATCTCGCAATTACATCAAGGTCTATATCATCGGAAAGAGGATTATTTTTTACATGCACGCTTAGTATTTCCTGCCTTCCTCTAACGTCTGGTCTTGGAACAATAACCTGTCTGTCAAACCTGCCTGGCCTGAGAAGTGCGGGATCTAATACGTCGGGTCTATTGGTTGCTGCCATCAGGATTATTCCTTCGTTAGACTCAAACCCATCCATTTCAACTAAAAGCTGGTTTAGGGTTTGTTCTCTTTCGTCATGACCTCCACCAAGTCCGGCTCCTCTGTGCCGGCCTACTGCATCGAGTTCATCTACAAAAATGATGCAGGGGGCGCTTTTCTTAGCTTGTGCAAAAAGATCTCTTACCCTCGATGCACCAACACCTACAAACATTTCTACAAAATCACTTCCGCTAATGATAAAAAACGGGACGCCTGCTTCTCCGGCAATTGCTTTTGCAAGTAGAGTTTTGCCGGTTCCAGGAGGCCCTACAAGTAATATTCCTTTTGGAATTCTTCCTCCAAGATCTGTAAATTTTTTGGGATTTTTCAGAAAATCCACAATCTCTTTTACTTCTTCTTTAGCCTCGTCGATTCCAGCAACATCGTTAAAAGTTATTTTGTTTTGGTCTTCAGTTAGCAATCTTGCCCGGCTTTTTCCAAAAGACATCGCCTTTGTACCACCTGATTGAATTTGTCTCATAAATAAGACCATGATTACTATGAGTAGAAGAAGTGGAGCCCAGTTCAGTAGCATATGCGAAAGAGTATTTTCTCTTTTTTGTGCAAAACTAAAGGAAATATTATTTTCTTCTAAAAGTTTAATGATATCATCTGTGGCAGGACCAACTGCTTTAAACTTATTTGGGGTGACGTTTTCATCTATGAAGCTTCCTCTAACCTCAAACTCGCTAAACTCTACTTCATGAATTTCTCCATTTTTAATAAAACCTACAAACTCGCTAAACTGGATGTCTTTTATAGATGCTCTTGGGGTTTGAACAAACTGGTAGAGTGCAATAATACCTACAAATATTACAAGCCAGAGTAAAATATTCTTAAATAACTGATTGTTTATCATGTCTTATTACCGTTTTTTTATTAAATTATTATATCAAAAGAAGATAGCATACGACTTTGCTGATTTCAAATAAAAAGCAACCTCAATAATAAAGCATTTTATATATTGTAACTGATTCAAATCATTTAATTTTTATTAAATAAGTCAGTGCTTAAATATCTTTCGCCAGAATCACTGAAGATAGTTGCTACCTGTTTTGACTTACCCAGCTTTTTTGCAATAGTTTTAGACGCAAGACCAACAGCACCAGAAGACACGCCTATTAATAAACCCTCTTTTTTTGCTATTTCTTTTGTAAAGTCTTTTGCATCTTCACTCTTAATTTTTAATATATCATCATAAATATCGCTGTCTAATACCTTTGGAATGAATCCTGGTCCTATACCCTGAATATCGTGATTTTGAGGTTTTTCTCCTGAAAGTACTGCACATTCATAAGGTTCTACCGCAAAAATCTTGATATTAGGAAACTTTTTTCTAAGTACATGCCCAATACCAGTAATAGATCCGCCTGTACTTATGGATGCGACAAACGCATCGATTTTACCAGGTATCTGACTGAGTAATTCAGTGGCAGTAGTGTTGGAATGTGTCTGCGGATTATAAGGATTTTCAAATTGTTTGGGCATATATGAATTTGGTAATTCACTTGCAATTTGCTCAGCTTTTTTCATAGCTCCCTTCAGTTTATCCTTTGCTGGTGTAAGGATAAGCTGCGTTCCATAAGCTCTAAGAACCTGCTTTCTTTCATAACTCATATCATCTGGCATTGTCAAAATAAGCTTATAACCTTTAACTTTACATGTAAGAGCAAGTCCAATACCGGTATTGCCGCTTGTAGCTTCTACTATGGTGTGTGTTTTTGGATTAATTAATCCCTGTTTTTCAGCTGCAGTTAACATATTTAAACAAATTCTGTCTTTAATGCTCCCGCCTGGGTTAAAAAGTTCCAATTTTGCCCAAACAGTTGCATAGTTTGCAGGAATTACTCTGCAAAGCCTTATTACTTTTGTACTGCCTATAAGATCTAAAATATTATTAAAACTGTTTGAATAAGTCATCAGTTAGAGTTGATAAAAAGTAAGTTTAAGAAATACTTTATTCTTCAATAATAAGGGGAATTATTGTTTTAAGTATCTGCTTATCAAAATCATGAATGCTTTTCAAAATAACTTTGATATCCTCCCATAAGATATCCTCTTTTCTTATTTCATTTTTAAGCTTTAAGAGAAGCCCCTTTAACTCTTGATTTTTCTGTGACCTTACAAAGCTGTCTACTGTTATTATTTCTTTATTGCTGTTCATAGGGGTTCATAGTATATCTAAAAAAAAAATAATTGCAGGTACTTTACTTTAAGTGTTAAAAAATTTACTTACTTTCTTGTTATAGTACATAAAATTGGTAATAATTGTATTAGTTTGCTATGTTGAGAAAATTATTTAAGTTCTTCTTTTATCTATCTGTAATAATTGCAATATTAGGATCTATGACAGCTTATGTTGGCTATAGATACTATACCCGTGATTTACCTGACTTTAGAGATAACATATCTAGATACAAACCCAAACTAATAAATCAGTTTTATACATCTGAAGGCTACTTGCTAGCAGAGTTTTATTTAGAAAATAGAAGGTTAGTTCCTTTTTCGGATATTCCAGAGCATGTTGTGAATGCATTTATAGCCGTTGAAGACAGGAGATTTTATGAACATAAAGGAATAGACTATCAAGGAATTACTGCCGCAATAATAGCAAATATTAAAGAAAGGAGAATTAGAAGGGGCGGCAGCACTATAACCCAGCAGATCACAAAAAACATCGTACTTTCGCCTGAAAGGAGCTTTTCAAGGAAAATAAAAGAAGCAATACTTGCTTATAGGATAGAAAGAAATTTATCCAAGCAGGAGATCCTATACCTTTATTTAAATCATATTTATTTAGGTGATGGGGCTTATGGTGTGCAAGCTGCGAGTAAAAATTATTTTGGTATACCAGTAAAAGATATAAGTATAGCGCAAGCTTCCGTACTTGCAGGGCTGACAAAGCGTCCTGAACATTATAATCCACGAAAAAATCTACAAAGGGCTTTAGACAGACAAAAAACAGTTCTTAGAATTTTATATAATTTAGGATATTTAACTGAGCAGCAGCTTACCGAAGCAAAGAACGAAGAGATTGTTCTTGCAAAAAAAAGGAATATTAATGATAACATTTCTCCATATTTTGTTGAATATGTAAGAAGATATCTTGAATTTAAATATGGAACGGCTGAATATTTAAATGGTGGATTTAAAGTATTTACATCGATGGACACAGATCTTAGTCTAAAAGGACAATGGGCAGTTAGAAAAGGGATAATAGATATCGAAAAAAGAAGGGGAAGGAATGAAATAGTAAAACATATAAGTAAAAGTAGTATAAATTCTTATATAAAAGCCCAAAATGAAATAGAAATTAAAAAAAACCAGATATATGAAGCAGCAGTTGTTAATGTAAGTAGTCTTAAGGAATCGAATTTTAGTGTTGCATCCTTAAAAATAGGAGATAACGACGGAATACTAAAATATGTAGTTACAAAACAGGTCGGCAAAAAAGTAAAGGAATTACCGTTTGAATATTCTAACAGCTATTCACCAATCAGTGGATATGATGAGATAGATATTTTATATAATCAGTTAAGGGTTGGAGATATAATCAATGTAAAAATAATAGATAAAAAAGAAGATGTATCTATAGCTAAATTATATTACAAGCCGCAGACCCAGGCTGCACTACTTTCAATGGACACAAATGGGTTTATTCGTTCAATGATTGGAGGTTATGACTTCAATCAAAATCAGTTCAATAGAGCCACTCAGGCCCTCCGGCAGCCAGGCTCAGCATTTAAACCCATTCTTTACGCCTCAGCACTTGACAAAGGATATACAGTATCAACTATGGTATATGATATACCTGTTGTAATGAAAGATTGGGCACCTGAAAACTATGATGAGAGTTATTTGGGGCCAATTATATTAAAACAAGCACTAACTAAATCCAGGAATCTTGCTTCTATTAGACTTATTTTGGATGTAACACCAGCATATGTTGTTGAGTACGCTAAGAATTTTCATTTTAAGTCAAAGCTAAACCCCTATCCGTCTTTAGCACTCGGGAGTTCCGGAACCACTTTGATTGAAATGGTAAAGGCATTCAATGTATTTGCAACAAACGGCAGATACATAGAGCCTAAGTTTATTTACAGGATTTATGACAGAAACGGAAAGATAATAGAAGATTATACAGAAGGGGTTTATTTTTCTAAAGAAGCGGCTTATAAAGCAGATAGAGATATAAAAAGGGAAAAAATAATTAAAAATATAGCTTTAAGCCTTGGAAGAGATTCAAATATAAACACATCAAAAAATTATTTAAAAGAAAATAATCTAACCTCCAAATTCTATAAAGAAGAAATTGCAAGCTACAATGCCCCTATGGAATTTTTAGACTTATTGCAAAATTCTAAAGAACTTCCTTTTATAAATTCTAATCTTGGAACACAGACAATACCTGAAGAGTCTGCTTACATAATGACTTATATGCTGGAGGCTGTTATAAAAGAAGGTACGGGTAAAAGGGCAAAGCCGCTTTTAGATAAAGCTCCAATTGGTGGAAAGACTGGTACAACAAATGATTTTACCGACGCATGGTTTGTAGGTTTTAGTCCCAAGATAGTTACTGGTGTTTGGGTAGGAATAGATAACAATGAATCTCTGGGTAACAAGGAAGCCGGATCAAGGGCGGCGCTTCCTATATGGATCGACTTTATGAATGCAGCCCTGGATAAGTATCCGGGAGGGGAGTTTGAACAACCATCAGGCGTTAAGTTTATACCGACTCCTTATGGAGATTTACCTTTTGATATTTCGACTTGTTCTGATTTAGATTGTGAAGCTTATATAACCCAGGGTATAGGTTATAAAGATAATAGTTTAAACGAACAGTTCAACTCAGACACGCTTAATGAGGTTGATTTTTTGATGAGAAATTAATATGTTAAATATTTTTCTATCCTGTTATATGTTTTAGGTCCAATCCCTTTTACTTCCATAAGTTTAAGCTTATCTTTGAATTTTCCATGAAACTTTTTATATTTTAATATTCTTTCAGCGATTTTTGGTCCTATACCTGGAAGCGCAGTTAAATCATCAAAACGTGCAGAGTTTATATCGATTGCTATCCCGAGTGCAATTTTATGTTTTCCATTTATCGTTGATGTTTTGAAAACGTAATCATTTTTATCCAGATAGTATTTTTTTCCATTAATAATTCCAGAATTTAAAATTGATGAGGGTAGGGGGGTAGATCTTAAGTTGTTTATATTAATTTGATGAACAACAGGAAAGCTGCCTTCTCTTTCTATCTCTATAAAATCAGGTTGGCCATTTATTTCATCTAATAATTGATTGTCACTATAAATTTTTAAATTTGATAAAAAATAAAATAATAAACAGAATAAAAGAAGTTTAATGACTGGATCAATATCGATTATTTTTTTTAAAACAATCATTATTAAGTATATATATTTTAAAATATTCCTTTCAGTAAGCCGCCGTCAATCTGTATAGTGTTTCCTGTTATATAACTTGCTTTTTCAGAGGCCAGAAATACAACCATATTTGCAAATTGCTCAGGCGTCCCTATTTTTCCTACAGGAATATCTGTCTGCATGTCTTCAATAACATCTTCAAAAGACTTGTTATCTTTACTAGCCCTCGAACTGGCAAGACTCTTTATTCTGTCGGTAA
>SMVB01452185.1_pt1 | contig 24643 bp, 19 predicted proteins | sample 2456461 | NCBI WGS metagenome assembly SMVB01 (sample SAMN11095934, study PRJNA526329) | marine sediment metagenome | biome: Marine sediment; feature: Surficial sediment; material: Deep marine sediment; isolation source: Hadal surficial sediment | place: Pacific Ocean | collected 2014-05 | depth...
TCAATTAGCGGCAACGATGGCATCGGTTTTTGGGCATACTCACTGGTTGATTCGCGACTCTACCGAACGCCGTAGTTATTGTCATTGGCACCACGCTGTATGAACGAAACTAACCCTCAAAACCTCGTGGCAAAAACGTGGACCGGCCCACTGGAGCCGCCACAGTCAATTTCGTCTGCGGCAGACGTCGTTATCATCGGCGGCGGAATCATTGGCGTATCGACGGCCTGGTTTCTCGCCAAACAAGGCATTGACGTCGTCGTTTGCGAAAAAGGCCATATTGCGGGCGAGCAATCGGGCCGAAACTGGGGCTGGGTTCGGCAACAGGGACGTGACACGCGCGAAATGCCGATGATTGTCGAGAGCATGCGCATCTGGCGCGGGCTCGAAGACGAAATTGGCGAGGACGTCGGTTACACCGAGCATGGCGTTTTTTACGCGGCGACGACCGACGAGCAGATGAACGAGTATGCGCAACGGATCGATGTTGCGGATGAGTTCGGAGTTGGCACGCGCATGATTGATGCCAATGAGCTTGCGAAACACGTGCCCGGCGGTACAGGCAACTGGAAGGGTGCGCTGTACACGGCGAGCGATGGCAGGGCGGAACCGCACAAAGCAACGTCGGCAATCGCGCGTGCGGCGGTCAGCAAAGGTGCCAAAATTCTTACATCGACCGCAGTGCGTGGCATCGAAACAGCAGCGGGGCAAGTATCGTCGGTCGTCACTGAGCATGGTGCCATCAAGACGTCGACCGTGTTATGCGCCGCCGGCGCCTGGACGTCGATGTTCTGCCGCTCGCTGGGGATTACGGTGCCACAGCTCAAGGTTCGCGGGACAGTCGCGAGGACGGCGCCGTCAGCCAGTGTTCTCGACGGCAATCTTTATGATGATCGAATCGGGATACGGCGACGTCAGGACGGTGGATACACGGTGGCACTCGGCACGTATCTGGACCACCCGATTACGCCGTCGACATTTCGATTCGGATTGAAATACCTGCGCGCGTTCCTGATGGACATGGAAAGTGTGCGGGTGTCGATCGGCCGCGAGTTCACCGAGGAATGGTCAGCGCCGAAGACCTGGTCGCTCGATGCCGAATCGCCATTCGAGAAAACTCGGGTGCTGGATCCAAAGCCCAATCAAAGCGTACTTAAGAGTATCCGACACAACGTCGACAATGTTTTTCCGCAGCTGGCTGGAGTCGAAATCGTCGAATCCTGGGCGGGCATGATCGAGACGACGCCGGATATCATTCCCGTGATCGAACAGACAGAGAGTCTTCGCGGGTTCCATATCGCAACGGGATTCAACGGCCACGGTTTCGGCATCGGACCGGGCGCGGGCAAGGCCATCGCAGGGCTCTTAAGCGGCAACGATTCCGGTATTGACCTCAAAGAATTTCGTCTGAGCCGATTCTTCGACGGCACACTCATTCGCCCGCAGGCCGGCGTCTGAAAAGGGTCAGACCCTCTTTTGCTGAGCCATTTCTTACAGTGTTTTTTGGGTCCTCCGTTATTATTGTGTGGCAGCGAGCCACAAAACTATAGCAACTAAGAGGAACACATGACGCCAACGGGCTATCCGGACAGTTACTACACGGCAACGGCGGTGGGCATTCACGACCATCCGCGGCTGGAAGAATGCCTGCGCGCAGACGTCTGCGTGATTGGCGGCGGATTTACGGGGCTCTCCGCCGCGTTGAACCTGGCCGAGCAGGGCATGGACGTCGTCCTGCTCGAAGCCGAGCGCATTGGCTTTGGGGCGTCCGGGCGCAATGGCGGGCTGATCGGCAGCGGGCAACGCGGGGACTTGCTGGAAATGGAGCAGCAATTCGGGCTCGAGCGCTCGCGCCTGTTTTGGGAATTTGCCGAAGCGGCCAAGGCCGAGATTCGGTATCGCGTCGCGAAACACGACATTCTCTGTGACCTGCAGGACGGGCAGGTCGAAGGCGTCCACAAGAAGCGCTATGTCGGACAAGCCAAGAAGTACGCGACCGCCCTGGCAGAGCGTTACGATTATCCGCATTGTCGCGCCCTGAGTCGTGAAGAAACGCGAGCAATGATCGCAACAGACGATTTCTTCGAAGGGCTGCACGATTCACAGGCGATGACTATACATCCGCTGAACTATGCACTGGGACTTTCGCGCGCGGCACGCGACGCCGGTGTTCATATCTTCGAGAATTCGCGCGTGCTGGAATACACGCGAACGGATCCAGCGACAGTAAGAACCGCAAACGGAGCCGTCGACGCGCCGTTTATCGTGTTGGGCTGCAACGGCTACCTGGGCAAGCTGGAACCGCGCGTGGCCGGCAAAATCATGCCAATCAATAATTTCCTCATCGCGACCGAACCGCTGGGACAAGAACGGGCCAGGGAATTGATCAATGGGCGCTTCGGCGTGCACGACACGCGATTCGTCGTCAACTACTTCCGGCTTAGCGATGACCGTCGTCTGTTATTTGGTGGTGGTGAAAATTACCGCCCGGGATTTCCAAAAGACATTGCGAAATTCGTTCGCCCGCATATGCTGAAACTTTTTCCGCAGCTCGGCGATGTCCGTATCGATTACGCTTGGGGTGGAACGCTGTCAGTGACCGTCAATCGATTGCCGCATGTCGGCCGTCTCAAGCCGAACCTGTTCTTCGCCCAGGGCTATTCAGGACACGGTATCTCGACGGCAAATTTCGCTGGCAAGGTGATCGCTGAAGCGATCGCCGGTACGGCAAGCCGATTTGATGTGTTTGCGAACTTGCCAGTCCACACGTTTCCTGGCGGCACGCTGCTGCGCTATCCGGGCATGGTGCTTGGCATGTTGTACTATTCCTTGAAGGACAAGCTGTGAATCGGAAACAAGAGCGATGAAGAACAAACAGGTCCGGCTATCGAGTCGACCATCGGGATGGGTAACGCCCGACAATTTCGAGCTGACCGAGGCGACCATCGGGGAGCCAGGTGATGGTGAGGTCCTGGTCCGGAATATTTTCCTGTCCGTCGACCCTTACATGCGCGGTCGCATGAACGACATCAAATCGTATATTCCGCCCTTTCGGATCGGCGAGGTTCTGCAAGCCGCTGTCGTCGGGCAAGTCGTTGCCAGCAATTTCGACGCAATTTCCGAGGGCGATTACGTCATGGGCATGCTCGGCTGGGAAAACTACTCAGTCTGCGATGGTCGGCTGCTACGAAAATTACCACAAAGTTCAGCGCCGCTGTCGTGGCATCTCGGCATTCTCGGCATGCCGGGCATGACTGCCTACGTCGGGCTGATGAAAATTGCGGCAGCAAAAGCGGGGGAGCAGGTATTTGTGACGGCTGCGTCGGGTGCGGTCGGCAGTGTCGTTGGTCAGCTCGCGCGCATTCACGACTGTCGCGTTGCTGGATCGGCGGGTTCGGACCAAAAGGTCGCGTTGATTAAAGAGGAATTCGGCTACCACTCGGCGTTCAACTACAAGTCCAGCACATCGTTGCCGGCGAGCGTCAAAGAAGCCTGTCCCGACGGTGTCGATGTGTTGTTCGAGAATGTTGGTGGTGAAATTCTTGAAGCTGTTCTTTGGCACATGCGGGACTATGGGCGAATTGCGCTTTGCGGCATGATTTCGGATTACAACGAGCAGGAACCGCAGCCGGGACCGCGCGGGATGATGGTCATGATTGGACGGCGATTGACCCTGCGCGGGTTTATAGTGACCGATCACCCGGAAGCCTGCGAAGAGTATGTCGACAAGGCGATTGACTGGATCTCGGACGGACAGCTCAAGTACCGTGAAACAGTGGCCGAGGGAATCGAAAACGCTGCAAAGGCGTTTATCGACATGCTCAAGGGCGGCAACACGGGCAAGCAGATCGTGCAGCTGTCCGAAGCTTAATCGAGCAGCGAACCAGGCATGGCAATTTGCCCCATCTTGAGAATCGGCGATCCGCGGCTGCGCGAAGTGGCAAAACCCGTTGAAGCATTCGATACGCCCGAATTGCACGAACTGATCGAAGACATGTTCGACACGATGGACGCGGCCGATGGCGCGGGCCTGGCGGCCACACAGATTGGCGTTCTAAGGCGCATCATGATTTTCGGGGTGGACTCGAACCCGCGATATCCCGATGCTGAAGAGGTGCCGACGACCGTGTTGATCAATCCCGATTTCTCGGTGGTTAGCGACAAGGTTGCCGGGTTCTGGGAGGGTTGTCTGTCCGTGCCTGGAATGCGCGGCTATGTCGAGCGAAGCGCGCGCATCAAGTACCGGGGTTTTGATCAGTTTGGGATGTTGATCGAACGCGAAGCAGATGGATTCCATGCAGTCGTTTTTCAACACGAGATCGATCATCTCGACGGCATTCTCTATCCGGACCGCATAACCGAGCACGAAAAGTTCGGCTATACCGAAGAGCTTGCGGCGGCCGGGATAATCTGAGAGCGATGATCCCGAACGTCAAAATCGCAGTTGTCACCGGTGGCGGTAACGGCATTGGTCGTGCTATCTGTCGCCGCCTCGCCAGCGATGGCGTCAAAGTCGTCGTTGTCGATCTCGACAAAGAAGCAGCTGAAAATGTCGCGGCCGAAATAGATGGCTTTTCCTACTGCGTAGATGTTGCCGACGAGGCAGACATGCTGGCGTTGATCGACGACATTGAAGACAACGTGGGTCCGATCGATCTGTTCGCGTCTAACGCCGGCGTTGTTTTCGGCGACGGCAAGTCCGGTTCAGCGTCGGCCGATGGTGTGTTGGCCGACATTGAGGATCGGTGGGACACTTCGTGGAGAATCAATGTCATGGCACACGTGTATGCGGCGCGCGCACTTTTGCCGCGAATGACAGCGCGCGGCGCCGGGTATCTTGTCAATACGGTATCGGCGGCCGGGCTGTTGTCAGCCATCGGCGATGCTGCGTATTCGGCAACCAAACACGCCGCCATCGGTTTCGCCGAAGCCGTGGCGATTCGGCACGGGGACGATGGCATTCGCGTATCGGTTGTCTGCCCACAAGCCGTCGCGACGCGCATGCTGGATCTCGCCACCGGGCCGGGTGCTGAGGAAAATGTTTTTGGCGGTGCGGATCTGGACGGCATCGCCTCCCCCGAGCAGGTTGCTGATAGCGTCGTTGAAGGCGTTGCTGCGGGCCGTTTCCTGATAACGCCTCATCCGGAGGTCATCGGCTACTTTCAGAACAAAGCCGCCGACTATGACCGCTGGGTCGGTGGTATGCGAAAACTTCGCCGAAACCTGGCAGACGCTGCGTCAGGTGATTTCGAAAAGTGACGCGGCACCCTGGCCGCCGCCGATACACATCGTGCAGACAACATACTTCGCGCCGCGCCGTTTGCCTTCGATAAGTGCATGACCCACCATGCGCGCGCCGGACATGCCGTACGGATGTCCGATTGAAATGGCGCCGCCGTCGACGTTGAGTTTATCGTTCGGAATACCGAGCTTGTCGCGGCAATAAATGGCCTGCACCGCGAACGCTTCATTGAGTTCCCACAAATCGATGTCGTCCATAGTTAGCCCGGTTCGCGCCAGCAGCTTCGGTACTGCAAATACCGGCCCGATACCCATTTCGTCCGGCTCGCAGCCTGCGACGGCCGTGCCGCGATAAATTCCCAGCGGCTCAAGGCCACGTTTTTCGGCAACGCTGGCTTCCATAACGACGGTGGCGGACGCGCCGTCCGAGAGCTGGCTCGCATTGCCTGCTGTAATGATGCCGTTTTCACGCACGGTCCTCAGTCCGGCCAATCCCTCAAGCGTCGTTTCCGGGCGATTGCCCTCGTCTTTCTCGAGTACGACGTCCTCAAAAGTAATTTCCTTCGTTTCCTTGTTCATGATGCCCTTGCTCGAAGGAAGCGGCACAATCTCGTCACTGAATCGGCCGGCGACTTGTCCGGCGGCGGTACGCTGCTGGCTTTGCAATGCGTATTCGTCCTGCGCTTCGCGACTGATGTTGTAGCGATTCGCGACCACCTCAGCCGTGTCGATCATCGGCATGTATATATGCTCGTGCAGTTTCAGCAAACGCGGGTCTTTGGCGCGATACGAGTTCATGTGCTCATTCTGCACAAGGCTGATCGACTCCAGTCCACCGCCAACCATGATGTCGACGTTATCGGCGATGACGGTCTTCGCGGCCAATGCGATGGCCATCATTCCGGAGGAACACTGGCGATCCACGGTCATGCCTGCGGTCGTGACCGGCAGGCCGGCCGCCAGCGCGATCTGCCGGGCGATGTTATGGCCCTGCGTGCCCTGCGGCATCGCGCAACCCATGATGACGTCGTCGATTTCCCCAAGGTCGACGCCGGCGCGCTCTACTGCGTGCCGGACAGCATGGCCGCCGAGCGTTGCGGCTTCCGTGTTGTTGAACGCACCGCGATACGCCTTGCCGATCGGCGTGCGCGCGGTTGATACGATGACAGCTTCTCTCATGATCTTTTTCCTTTGCTTGCGAACTTGCTGGCTTGTTCAAAACCACTGACGAATATTTTCATGCCATCTTCGTTCGTGATGGCCTCCCAGGCTGCGGCAATACCCTCGGGACTGAGTTTGTCGGGCAGCAAGCTTATGCCGTCAGTCTCGAATCCCTTGTAGACGGCGAATGCACCGCCACCCGCAGTCAGTATGGTGCGACTCGGCGCATCCGGCCCGATCAGGAACACAACGCCCGGACTGACCGACTCGGGCGTCAATAAATTGTAAACGCCGTCCGGAAACAAGCCTTCGGTCATTGCCGTGCCGGCAGCGGGCGCGAGGCAGTTCACGCGGATATCGTATTTTGCACCTTCCAGGTGCAGCGTATTCATCAGGCCGACCACCGCCATTTTTGCCGCGCCGTAATTCGCTTGTCCAAAATTGCCGTACAGGCCGGTACTCGATGTGGTGAAAACGATTCGCCCGTAGGATTGTTCCCGCATGATTTCCCAGACGGCCTTGGTGCAGTTGGCGCTTCCCATCAGGTGAACATCGACGACCAATCGAAAATCCTCGATGGTCATCTTGTGGAATGTCTTGTCGCGCAGGATGCCGGCGTTATTAATAAGTATGTCAATGCGACCCCATGCGTCCATCATCTGCTGGACCATTGCTTCGATTTGCATGTAGTCAACGACATTGGCGCTGTTTGCAATTGCTTCACCACCCGCGTCCTTGATTTCGTCGACGACCGACGTGGCGTTATTGAGATCGTTGACGACGACTTTCGCGCCGCGCGCTGCAAGCGCCAGGGCATGCGCGCGGCCCAGTCCCTGGCCGGCACCGGTCACGATGGCCACCTGGCCATCCAGTCTGATGGTCATAGTGACTCCTTACTTAAGGGCTTTGATATAGGGGCGCAATACGTTGCGTGCAACCACCATGCGGTGTACTTCGTCCGGACCGTCTGCCAGCCGCAATGTGCGGGCCGCCATGTACATCGCAGCCAAAGGAAAATCCTGCGACAGGCCCGCCGCGCCGTGCATCTGGATCGCATCGTCAATGACATTGATTGCGATGCTGGGGACAACGGCTTTGATCTTCGAGATCGAATCCTGCGCGTCATGAACACCGGCAGTATCGATAATGTGCGCCGTTTGCAGCGTGAGCAGCCGCGCCATGTCGATATTTATCCGGGCAGTCGCTATTTTGTCGTAGTTGCCGCCGAGCTGCGCGAGTGGTTTGCCGAATGCCTTGCGTGATACCGATCGATGGCACATTAAATCAAGTGCGCGCTCCGCCATGCCGACGGCACGCATGCAATGGTGGATTCGCCCCGGGCCGAGTCGGCCTTGCGCGATTTCGAAACCGCGGCCCGGACCGAGGATGATATTTGACTCGGGCACGCGCACGTCATTGAAACGAATGTGCATGTGGCCGTGCGGCGCATCATCGATCGAGAACACCTGCATGCTACGTACGACGTCGACGCCCGGTGTGTCAATCGGCACGAGTATCTGTGAGTGTTGTTGATGGCGTTCGTTTTCCGGATTGGTCCTGACCATGCAGATGAGAATTCTGCAGCGTTTGTCGCCGGCTCCCGAGATGTATGTCTTCTCACCATTGATAAGCCATTCGCCATTATCCAGAATGGCCGTTGTTGAGATGTTGGTCGCGTCGGACGAAGCGACGTCCGGTTCGGTCATTGCAAACGCCGAGCGAATTTCGCCATTGAGCAGCGGTTCCAGCCATTGTTCTTTTTGCTCGTCAGTGCCGAAGCGCTCCAGCACCTCCATGTTGCCGGTGTCCGGTGCGCTGCAATTGAACACCTCGGCGGCCAGGTGTGCGCGGCCCGTTTCCTCCGCAATGTAGGCATATTCGACCGTGTTCAGGCCGCAGCCGCGTTCGCTGTCCGTCAACCAGAAATTCCACAATCCTTGATTGCGGGCACTGGACTTGAGCCCGTCCAGAATTTCGATTTGTCGGTCGGTTTGTGACCAGCGATCGCCTTTGTCAATTTCAGACAGATACTCTGCATCGACAGGAATGACACGGTCGCTGATAAACGACCGTACGGCGTCCAGTATGGGACGGACGCGATCAGTAACTCCGAGATTCATGGCTGGGCTCGATTATTCTTCTGCAGGGCGAGTTTCACACTACACCAATGCCGGTTGGTTTGCGGTTATCGGCTGGTTGCCAGCAGTGACTCGCGAATTTGGTCAATCTGTGGCTTGAGTTTTGGCGGTTGTTTGCCGATGCAGTGTTTTTCGCGCGGGCACGTGGTGCTACGCGGACAGATTATAGTTGCGTCTTTCTGTGTGCCTTCGGCGATCCAGCCAATATTCAGGATCTTGCTGACACTATCAAGTTGCTGCCGAGCATTCTTCGGAATGGCGCCGGTGCCGCCTGTCACGTTGCAGCTCCTTTCAATCTCATCAATCGTTTCCGATGGATCGATGTTTTGTGCCCGCAAGGCCGGGGCGAGGTCGACGCCAACACACAATACATGTGGATTGCCGGCGGCATCCTCACTGCGAATCGACTGACAGCAATACAGACGCTTGTCATCGCCGCTTCGCAACACGGATATTTGCGCAGACGGTTTGGTCGAGCGTGTATTAAGCATCCTGAAAACGGCCCAATGCTGGCATGGGTCGGAGATCATCCGCATGTTTCCCCACGGCAGCGGAATGCCATTGCCGCGATACACGGCGCGCAAATTGCCAGGCGGATAAGCGTCGAAGTAATGCCAGTGCGGATACGGGCTGACGCTCGACATGCGGCGCATGACCAACGTAGTACTCAGTTCAACTTTGTCGCCGACGTCAATCGCGTAGGCATGGCGCGCGAGGAATTGCCGAAACGGTGTCCTGGGCGCGAGCAGCGCAGCCGCGAAGTAGCTGCACTCGAAGTCCCGCCAGGCGAACAGTATGTCCTGCGCGTCGACATTCGGAGAATCTGCGTCGTGCCGCCGGCCCGTCACGCGGCCACCGGATACCTGCGGTGCCCGTGCACCGTCGCCGTCATGCAGGACCTTGTGTGCAATATTATTGGCAAGGTCGAACTTGAGTCTCGACGGCGTCTTTTTCAGCGCGTTATTCAGGTAAACCCTGTTCGGCGCGTCGAAAAACGATCGCACGATCGTATCGAGCGGCATGTCTGTGTCACCACGATCCTTGAACGGGGCCTTGTCGAACCACTGGATCTGCAGCCCGAGGTCAGCAGCGAAATCGAATACATCGTCGAGGCGCAATGGGAACAGCTTCCTGCCAACGCTTTCAGCTGCGCGTTCAATGTCCGGGAAGCGGTTGTGACTGGATTCCTGGTGCGCGCGTATCAGGAGATGGGCGAACTGGCGCCCGGTAGTACCCGTCTGGGCAAGCAATTCCGGGATTGCGAGCTGCAACAGGCTTTCCGAGAACAGGAACGCCGGTTCGAAGGGCAGGCCGCTGACGGGGGAACCGGCAGGTGTCGGATCAATCACCGGGTCGTTGAGTGACTGGTCGAAAAACCAGTCGACGTCTTTCTGAAAAATATCGGCGATAATCCGCAGCAGCCGCTCCGAGGGGACACGCCGTCCGTTTTCAATCATCGACAGGTAGGACACGGATGGGGCGGCCTCTGCATCGACCTGCACACAGCGCACGGACAGGTCTTCGAGCGTCAGGTTATTGCGTTTGCGCAATGACTTGATCTTGGTGCCCAGGAAATGTGCCCTGCGCCGCAATCCCTTGTGAGTGGTCATAATCTGGTTTTTTGTAAAATTAACAGTGTGAAATTTTCTATGTGAATTTTCTATGAATAGCTGCGTACTATAACGCCTGAGCGTTTGATTTTCACTTTTACCGCTACACATCAGCCAGGAGTTCGACATGTTACGACGCGACCAGATCAGCAGAATGGAATCCGAATGGGCCCAGAGCCCCCGTTGGAAAGGGATTGAGCGTAATTACAGTGCCGAGGATGTCGTCAAGCTACGCGGCACGGTCCAGGTTGAGTACACGCTGGCGAGAAATGGCGCCGATAAATTCTGGCGACTCGTGAACCAGGAACAGCCGTTGTGCGGTCTGGGCGCCCTGACCGGCAGCCAGGCCATCCAGGAAGTGCAGGCGGGTCTCAAAGTGATTTACTGTTCGGGCTGGCAGGTCGCCGGCGATGGCAACAGTTCGGGCGAAATGTACCCGGATCAAAGCCTGTACCCGGTCGATTCAGTGCCGAAAATGGTGCAGCGAATCAACAACGCACTACAGCGGACTGACGAGATCCACGCGCTGAACGGCGACACGAGCATTGACTGGTACGCACCGATTATTGCCGACGCGGAAGCCGGTTTCGGCGGCAATCTCAACGCGTTCGAACTGATGAAGAGCATGATTCGTGCCGGGGCAGCCGGCGTGCATTTTGAGGATCAGCTTTCGTCCGCCAAAAAGTGCGGTCACATGGGCGGCAAAGTACTCGTTCCGACCAGCGAAGCAATTGCCAAGCTTACGGCGGCGAGGCTCGCGGCCGACGTGCTTGGCGTTCCGACCCTGTTGATTGCACGAACCGATGCCGATGCGGCAAACCTGATTACCTCGGATTCGGACGAACGCGACCACCCGTTCATTACGGGCGAGCGCACGCCGGAAGGCTTCTTCTGCACGACGCCGGGAATCGATCAGGCGATTGCGCGGGGTCTGGCGTACGCGCCGTTCGCGGATCTGATCTGGTGCGAAACCTCGAAGCCCGATCTCGAGCAGGCACGGCGCTTTGCCGAGGCAATACACGCCGAATTCCCGGGCAAGCTGCTGGCGTACAACTGCTCGCCGTCATTCAACTGGAAATCGAATCTCGACGACGAGACGATGCGTCACTTTCGTGAAGATCTCGGCAGAATGGGCTACAAGTTCCAGTTCATCACGCTGGCCGGATGGCACGCCCTGAACCTGAGCATGTTCCAATTGGCCCGTGCTTACAAAACAGATGGGATGTATGCTTACTCCAAGCTTCAGCAGCAGGAATTTGCGGACGAACAGTTCGGGTTCCGTGCCGCCAAGCATCAGTCCTTTGTCGGTGCTGGTTACTTCGATGCCGTGCAAAACACGATCATGGATGGATTGTCGTCCACGAGCGCGCTAGTCGGCAGCACCGAGGAGGAACAGTTCGTGGCATAAACTATTGACCAAGGGATTGCCGTTGGGGTCTACGGAAAATAGACAAGTCAGCAATCTTCGGGTTGATCCCGTTTTCCACGACTTTGTGGAAAACGAACTGCTGCCGGCAATCGGATTCGACAGCACTCGCTTCTGGGGCGGCTTTGAGTCGCTGATCGACGATCTGACGCCGACCAATCGCGAACTCCTTGCGACTCGCGATACACTTCAGGCACAGATCGACGAGTGGCATATTGCGCGGCAAGGCGAGCCCTGGAATCACGCGGAGTATGTCGACTTTCTTCGAGAGATTGCTTATCTGCAGGAACCGGGCGAGCCGTTTCAAATCACGACTGAAGGAGTCGACGACGAGATCGCGACCATGGCTGGCCCGCAACTGGTTGTTCCGGTCAGCAATGCACGCTTCGCTTTGAACGCGGCCAACGCACGTTGGGGCAGCCTCTACGACGCACTTTATGGCACTGACGTCATACCGGAAAGCGACGGCCAGGAGCGTGGTTCTTCGTACAACAAGGCGCGCGGGGCGGCCGTCATTCGGTACGCAAGCGATTTTCTTGATCGCGCGATTCCACTGCAAGCAGGCGGCCACGCCAACGCAAGCGACAGCGATTACCACAAAGCAGATAAATTCGTTGGTTTCTCTGAGGACGGAGGCCAGCGTTCTTACCTGTTTCGGAATCATGGTCTGCATATCGAAATTCAGGTCGATCCGAACCACCCGATAGGTCGCGATGCGCCTGGCCATGTCAGCGATGTCATTCTCGAATCCGCCGTTACGACGATTCAGGACTGTGAAGATTCAGTGACGGCGGTCGACGCCGCGGACAAAGTCGGTGTTTATCGCAATTGGCTGGAGCTGATGCAGGGCACGCTCGAAGCCAGCTTCGAGAAAGCCGGCGGCACGATGACGCGCACGTTGAGCGACGACCGGAAGTACACGGCCGTTGACGGCGGTGAGCTGATTCTCTCCGGACGAAGCTTGCTGCTGGTACGCAATGTCGGCCACCTGATGACCAGCAATGCGGTCCTGGATCGCAATGGTGACGAGATTTTTGAGGGCATCCTCGATGCGATTATTACGTCCGCGTGTGCGATGGCAAATTCGCGGCAATCGCGGCGACTGCCGAACAGTCGCAACAACAGCATCTACATTGTGAAGCCGAAAATGCACGGACCGGATGAGGCCGCGTTTACGAACACGCTGTTCGATCGTGTCGAGGAGTTGCTCGGACTTGAAGCCAATACGCTCAAAGTCGGGGTCATGGACGAGGAACGGCGAACGACCGTCAACTTGCAGGAGTGTATTCGTGCCGTCCGTGAACGACTCGTATTCATCAACACCGGGTTTCTGGATCGAACGGGCGACGAAATTCATACCAGCATGCACGCGGGTGTCGTACGCCCCAAAGAAGAGATTAAGGCGCAGCCATGGATCACGGCTTATGAAGACTGGAACGTCGACACGGGAATTCATTGCGGATTGCCCGGCAGAGCCCAGATCGGCAAGGGCATGTGGGCAATGCCCGACGAAATGAAACAGATGATGGACACAAAACAAGCGCAGCTTGAGGCCGGCGCCAGCTGCGCCTGGGTACCGTCGCCGACTGCGGCAACGCTGCACGCGATGCACTACCACGCGATTGATGTGCGGCAGAGGCAGGTTGAGCTCGCATCAAGAGAGCATGCAAGTCTTGATGACATCCTGACCCCTCCGTTATGCAATCCGACTACTCTCGATGCTCAAACGATCCAGGATGAACTCGATAACAACGCACAGGGAATTCTCGGCTACGTCGTGCGCTGGATTGATCAAGGTGTCGGCTGTTCCAAGGTTCCCGATTTCAATGACGTCGGCCTGATGGAAGATCGCGCGACGCTGCGAATTTCGAGCCAGCATATTGCGAACTGGTTGTTACACGGCGTAACAACAGACCGGCAAGTGAAGGACACGTTTCGCCGCATGGCTGAAGTTGTCGATCAACAGAATGCCGGCGATCCGGCCTACACACGGATGAGTGACGATCTGGATGGCAGCATCGCCTTCGAAGCGGCTTGCGATCTCGTGTTCAAAGGGCACGATCAACCGAACGGTTACACCGAACCGTTATTGCACGCGCACCGTCGCCGTCGCAAAGCTCAGCTGAAGGGCGATTAACTACTGTACTCGCAGTTAGTGTTAGTCTAAGTCTAACCGTGGGTCGCCTAATTCAGGCGACCCAAAATTGTTGAGGGAAATGAATTGATGAAAAGAGTGATTATTTTAGTATCGGCGTTAGCGTTTTCTGCGACTGCGGTAGCACAAAATGACCGATCACAGATGTGGGAATTTGGCCTGATTGTTAGTGACATGTCGGCGGTCGCGATGGGCGCAGACATGGGCTCGTCGATCGCTATTGACGGCGATACGGGATTCGGTCTGTCCATCGCCTACAATATCAATAACCGCTTTGCTGTCGGCGCAGATTTCATCTGGTCGGACCCAAAATATACATACGTGTATGTACCTGAAGAAATGCCCGGTGTTCCCGGTCTTCCCGAGGTCATCAACCACAAGATGAACCTCTTCACGTACACGTTCACGGGCACGTGGAATCTCCTCGACGGCCCGTTCACACCGTACCTCGAAGCGAATTACGGATGGACGAACATCGATTCGAATATCGCGGACCAACCGCCGATAACCGGATGCTGGTGGGATCCCTGGTGGGGATATGTCTGTGACACGTTTTACAGCACCTACTCAAAGACCCGGACTTCGTACGGTGGCGCGGCTGGCTTGCGCTGGGATTCGGGCAATGGCTGGACGCTGAAAGCCAGCTATGGATTTCTTGAGATAGATACCAGCAAGGCGACGGAAAAGGCCAACATGGACGTGATCCGCGTGGATCTGGCCTGGCTTTTCTAATTACGTATTCGCGCTCCAAGGAGCGCTCCAACCAGAAATCACGCTCCAACATGAGCCCGGCGAATGCCGGGCTTTTTGTTGGAGAAGACTCTCAAGTGTCGGAGCAAAGCCAGGAGTCGGGATAAAGCTGGGCAAGTGAATTTGCGGCATTGTTTAATTATCGCCCGACTGCAACCAAATCGATCACCCGCTCATCAAACTACAATACGAATCGAACAGCACGACGAGAAACTGCCCATGCGATTGAAGATTAGATTCGCGCTGATCAGTATTGGCGCGATTGTACTGGTTGCCTGCGGCCTGGCACAGGAAAGCACACCGCCCGCCGTTGACGCAGATCCATTTAGGCTGGCGACGAACGTCGCGCCCATCGCGCAACAACTGACGCTGAATATTGACCCGGACCAAGCGAATTACTCGGGTACTACGACAATTACGATCGAGGTCGCAAGCGAGGCCCCAGAGATTCGGCTGCACGCCCAGGACATGCAGATTACGTCGCTCACCGTGGCGACTAGTGCAGGGATACTGGATGTTACACACGAGTTTGGCGAGCATGGTTTGCTGATCATCTCGGCAAGGCAGGCGTTTGCGGCAGGTACGTATGAGTTGCGGATCGAATTCAGCAACGACTTCAATACTGATGGCACTGCGATCAATCGAACGGAGCTGGAAGGCCGGCATTACATCTTCAGCCAGTTCGAGGCGACTGATGCGCGGCAGGCGTTTCCCTGCTTCGATGAGCCGAGCTTCAAATTTCCCTGGCAGTTGACCATGACCGTGCCCTACGGCATTACGCCGATAACGAACACGCCCGAGGTGTCGGTAACCGAAGAAGGTGGCCAAAAGACGGTCGTCTTCGACACAACGCCGCCGCTCCCGTCGTATCTGATTGCCGTCGCAGTAGGACCGTTTGAAACCGTAGCGATCGATGGCATGTCAATTCCAGGGCGCGTTGTCGTGCCGCATGGCAAAACGCATCTCGCGGTTGCAGCCGTTGAGACGACACCGGCATTGCTCGCGTATCTCGAGGATTATTTCGGTGAGCCGTACCCGTTCAAGAAGCTTGACCTGATCGCCACGAACCAGGCGTTCTCAGGCGCAATGGAACATCCGGGTGCCATTACCTACTCCGATTTCTTGTTGTTGCTCGATGACACGGCAAGCGCGTCGCAAAGAACGACCTTGATCAAGATTACGGCGCACGAACTTGCTCATCAGTGGTTCGGCAATCTCGTCACGATGCAGTGGTGGAATGATCTCTGGCTCAATGAATCCTTTGCCGACTGGATGGGTGACAAGACGGCAGAGGCCGTGTATCCGGATTTCAGCGCTGAACTGCCGGAGTTGCGCACGATGTTTCGGGTCATGGACCTGGATCTGCGCTCGACAACCAAGCCGATCCGACACGACTTCAAGTCCACGGCCAATTTCAGAGACGGCATTTTCCTGTCCTATTACAAAGGCAAGGCGGTCATTGGGATGTTCGAAAGGGCGGTTGGCCCGGAGATTTTTCGCGACGGCGTCGTGCGTTACCTCAGGAAATACAGTCGCGGCAATGCGCAGGCGAAAGACCTTTGGGCCGAAATTAACGCGGGGGCCGAATTCGACCTTGCCGGTGGATTGGCCGGTTTCATCAATCAGCCCGGCATTCCACTGGTAACCGTGACGAATGCGGGTGACGGCCGTTTCAAATTTTCGCAAAACCGCATCCAGGCGGGTGTCGGCGCGGCCAAGACAGACGAGGAATGGGTTATTCCGCTCAGCTACAAGTACTTGTCGGGCGATGGCGTGAAAACAGCCGATCTTGTTATCGATGGTCCGAGTGAGATCGTGGCGCTTGATGCCGCCGTTGTGTGGATTCTTCCGAATGCCGACCAGCGAGGTTATTACCGCTGGAGCATCCCGGACGACATGTTGGCAACGCTCGGTGACGACGCAGCGTCACATCTTAACGTTCGGGAACGCATGGGGCTACTGACCAACCTGTGGGCACTGCTGTCGTCGGACAAACTCGACGGGGATGACTACCTTGCAGCGATGCGCGGCATTGCCAGCGATACCGACCCCGATGTGATCAACGCACTGCTGGATCAGCTCGGGACCGTACTCGACACCTTCATTACGCCGCAGCTGCGAGCGCCGTTTGCAGCGTTTCTGCGCGAGATACTGACCCCGACACTTGATCGAATCGGTACCGAGGCCATTGCGGGCGAGCCAGAGTCGGAATCGTCATTACGGCCGCGGGTATTGCTATGGCTCGCCGATTACGGTCGGGATGATCAAGCGCGTGCTGTAGTCAGTACCTTGACGCGACAATATCTTGCTGGAGAAATTCCGCAGTCGAATATGGTCAACGTCGCGATCCGAACTGAGGCCCGATGGGGCGGCCCGGAGTTGTTCGAGGTCTACCGGGAACGCTTCGAGGCGGCAAATTCTCCGGGTGAGCGGCGCAGTTTCGTGCGTGCGATCGGGTCGTTCCGCGACCCGGTGGCTGTTGAACAGGTTCTTGACTACATTCTTAACGGGGCACTGGGTCCCAATGACGTTCGGACCGTACTGGGTCGCCTTTTGGCCTGGCCGGACAATAATGAGATGCTGCTTGCCTGGGCGATGCAGCATGACACCGAGTTGCGCGATATCGTATCGGAGGGGGCGATGGTTAACTTGCCGGGTCAGCTCATGCTTTGTTCTACGGAAAACCTCGAGATGATTCGGGAGTTCTACAGCGCGCCGGAAAGGTTCGTCGCGGGCATTGAAGACGAACTCAACGAGGAAGTTGCGGAGAAGATCGAATGCGCAAACTTCCGGCAACGTGAAATCGATTCTGTCAGCGCTTATCTGGACGCTAGTTGACTTGCACTCCACAGCGTCAGGCCCAGTCATTGTTGCGTAATGGCGCATTCGTGGCGGATCATGAGCGATATGAGCCACGTGTTCTATCGCAGTCCCGGTCATGAGTACCCCATCGCTGTCCGCGGCGACGGCGTCTACTTGTACGACAGTACCGGCAAACAGTATCTCGACGGTAGTGGCGGCGCGGCTGTCTGCTGCCTCGGACACGGCCATCCGGTCGTCGTCGAAGCGATCAAGGCACAGGTCGACCAGCTCGCCTATGCGCACACGGCGTTTTTCACCAACGAGCCACAGGAACAACTGGCGGCAAGGCTGGCTGGCCGATTTCCTGAACCGGATGCGCGCGTCTTCTTCCTGTCCGGCGGTTCCGAGGCGAACGAGACCGCGATAAAACTGGCGCGCCAGTACTGGTTGTCACAGGGACGCAATGACAAACACATCGTTGTCTCTCGTCAGCAGAGTTATCACGGCAATACGTTGGGTGCCTTGTCAATGTCCGGCAGTCCGCAGCGGCGTAAGTTTTTCATGCCCATGTTGCACGACTGGCCGCGAATCGACCCATGCTATTCATACCGGCATCAGAACGATGCCGAATCGGTCGAGGACTACGCGGCACGTTCGGCACACGCGCTCGAGAAAGCCGTTAGCGATCAAGGCGCCGACAATATTGCGGCGTTCATCGCCGAAACCGTGGTCGGCGCGACGCTCGGTGCCGTACCGGCCGTGGACGGCTATTTCAAACAGATTCGCGAGATCTGCGACCGATACGAGATCCTGCTGATACTCGATGAGGTCATGGCCGGCAGCGGTCGCTCGGGCACCTATTTCGCGTTTGAGCAGGACGGGGTCGTGCCGGACATTGTCACGATTGCGAAAGGACTCGGTGGGGGCTATCAGGCGATCGGTGCAATGATCGCCCGTGGCAGCATTCACGATTCGATCGTTGCCGAGTTCGGCTCGTTCTCCCACGGTCATACGTATATTGGGCACGCGACGGCATGTGCAGCCGCGTTGGCCGTCGCAGACGTCATCGAGCAGGAAAATTTGCTCGCCAATGTGCGGGCTATCAACGTGCAATTGATGGACGAGTTGCGGTCTGCCTTGTCCGAGCATCCGCACGTCGGCGACATTCGCGGTCGCGGTCTGCTTATTGGCATTGAATTGGTGGCCGATCGCGACAGCAAAGCGCCGGCAGCAGCGTCGCTTGCTGGCACCATCAAGAATACGGCCATGGAGATCGGTTTAATCATCTACCCGGGCGGTGGCACCGCGGATGGCAAATCAGGCGCGCACATCCTGTTGGCGCCGCCGTTCATTTATAACAGCGACAACGTCGGTGAGCTGATCGACAAGCTCGTTGCGGTACTTGCGAGCGTCGATTTCGAGCCATGAGCGTCGGCTTTCGAGAGTTCGCGAGGGACAAGGTCCTGATCATGTCAGCGCCCAACGGCGCGCGTCGCAACCATGCCGATCACCCAGCGCTGCCGATGACGGCAGAGGAATCTGCCCGTGACGCGGTCATGCTTCTTGACGCGGGCGTATCGGTATTGCACCTGCATGTTCGCGATGACAATGGCAAGCACACGCTCGATGCGGACCGCTACCGTCAGGCGATCGAAGCGATTCGAGTCAGCGTCGGTAACGAACTCGTTATCCAGGTCACCACCGAGGCGGTCGGCCAGTACACGTCCGAGCAGCAAATGGACGTTGTCCGCGAACTGAAACGCGAAGCCGTATCGGTCGCGTTGCGTGAAATGTGCCCTGTGGGTTCTGACGAGAGCGTCGCTGCCGAATTTTTTGCCTGGATGCGTGATGAGCGTATCTGGCCGCAGGTCATTTTGTACTCCGTCGAAGACGTCACGCGCTTCGATGACCTGCGACGGCGTAGTGTTTTCGCCGACGATGCACCATTCGTCATGTTCGTACTCGGTAACTACGCAGACTCGATCGCTGGCTCCGTTGCCGAATTCGATGGACTATTGGCGGTGACAGACAGTAGCGCGTATCCGTGGGCCGTCTGCTGTTTCGGTCAGAATGAGAATGCAGTAATGTGCGTGGCAACGCTACGTGAGGGCCATGTGCGGCTGGGTTTCGAAAACAACCTCGTGCTGCCGGGCGGTGAAATCGCGCCCGACAATGCGGCCTTGATCCGCGAATACACGGCGTCCAGCACCGCCAGCGCTCGCCGGCCGGCTAGTGCTACAGACGTTCGCGCCGCATTCCTGTTTGCCTCCAATTCTTTGTTGTAAAAATACAACGACAAATGATAATTGCACTGGAATAGGGCACTTAGACTGACTATAGTGGTCGGACTATTAAGCAACAACATCAATCAAGTCTTCAGATCAACAGGGGGAAGACCATGAAAACACTATCCAGAATTCTGGCTCTTGCAGCGGCTGCGGCCATTGCAATGCCAGCGACGGTATTTGCACAGGAAGACGGCATCATAGAAGAGATCGTTACGTTGGGTACTCGTGCCCCAGGTCGCGTGTCCGCTGATCTTCCCGTAGCAGTAGATTCGATCAGTAATGAATCTCTTGAAGCAACTGGCGAAACGGAGCTTGGCAGAATGCTGCAGAAATTGGCACCTTCGTTCAACTTCTCAAGCTCGTCCATATCAGATGGCACGGATGCATTGCGGCCTGCCACGTTACGTGGGCTCGGTCCTGACCAGACACTCGTGCTGGTCAATGGCAAGCGTAGACACCAGGCTTCTTTGATCCACATCAACAACTCGGTCGGACGTGGTACAGCGGGAACGGACATGAACGCGATTCCGGCAGCGGCGATCAAACGCGTCGAAATTCTGCGTGACGGTGCTGCAGCGCAATACGGTTCGGATGCGATCGCTGGCGTCATCAACATTATTCTAAAGGATGACTCGGACGGCGGTAGTGTCGGAGTGTCCGTTGGTGAATACACAGAAGGCGATGGCCAGAACATCAATGTCGACTTCTTTAAGGGATTCAGTCTCGGCGACGATGGTTACTTCGCGTTGACGCTCAACTACCGCGATCGTGAAAACACGACACGAAAGAATCCGCAGGGTGTTTGCCTGTACGGCGGTTGTGTCGATACAGACGGTAATCTCTACTTCGAGCCTGCGCCGGGTAATGAAAGCCGTGAAGTAAACGGACCAAGCCGTGATCCGTTTCGTATTGGCGATTCCGATTCGGAGCAGACCGCAGTTGTATTAAATGGAGGTTTTGGATTGGGTGAGGGCGAACTGTATGGCTTTATCACCTACTCGGCTCGGGACAACCAGTCCGGCGCGTTTAATCGCAACCCTGCCGGATCCAATGCGGCACTCGATGACGGAGAAAATGTGATCATCGACGGCTTCCTGCCTCATATCAATACCGAAATTAACGATACGTCATTCAATGTTGGATATCGGATGGAGTTCGATGATGATTCGACGATCGATATCTCCTTTACCAAAGGTAGAAACACCATCGATTATACGACCAGCAATACCGTTAACTATTCGTTCGTTAACGAACTCAACTTCGGCCAGGATGTGAGTGACGCCGATATCCGTCAGAATATCCCGCGGGAGGCTTTCGCTTACGGAATCGAACTGAGCCTGCAGACGATAAACGTTGATTACACAACGCCAATCGGAAGCGACCTCTTCTTCGCTCTGGGTGCCGAGATCAGAAAAGATGAATACAGCGTCACGGCCGGAGACGAGTACTCGTACACGGACTACGACACGGTAGGTGGCACTTCCCTGTATGTACAGGACGCAGGGGGTGGCACACAGGGCTTCGGCGGAATCGGTCCCGCGAGTGCGGCAGAAGAGACGCGCGACGTTATTTCCTTTTATGGAGATCTTGAGTATCAGCCGAGCGACAGGCTATTGATTGGTGGCGCGATTCGATACGACGATTACGACTTCTCTGGAGACACGATCAACTTCAAGTTAGCCGGCAACTTTGGCGTAACGGACAACGTCAGGCTACGCGCGGCAGTGAGCACCGGCTTCCGTGCGCCGTCGATGCAACAGTTCTTCTTCAGCAATATTAGTACACAGTTCATCGGTGGTGTTCCGATTGAAACCGGTACTTTTCGCAATGACAGTATCCTCGCCCAGGCGATCGGCATTCCCGACCTTCAGGAAGAGGAGTCACAGAACCTGAGTTTCGGAATTGTTTGGGATATCAGCGACCAGTGGAATCTCACTGTCGACTGGTACTCCATCGATATCGATAACCGCGTTGTGCTCAGTAGCAATCTTGGCATGGGCCTGTCGGACGCTCTGGACGCGGCCCTTGACGCGACTGGCTCGGGCGGTGGTCAGTTTTTCCTGAATGCAATTGACACGGAAACGAGCGGCGTCGATATCATTTCGACGTATTCTGGCATTGAGATTCTTGGCGGTGATCTGTCAATTACGTTTGCCGCGAATTTCACGGACACAGACATCACCGATATCTTTGCCAACACGCCGACCTTGCTTTCTATCCCGCCTGATGTGATTTTCGGTGGATTTCAACCATCGGTGATCGAAACCTGGCAGCCGGATAGCAGAATCATCCTTTCGGGTCTTTACACACTGAGAAACTGGACCGTCAACCTGGCGTTTGATCAGTACGGTGAATATACGGTGGTCGATGACGTTCCCCAGACCTACGGTGCCGAAGTTCTAACCGATCTTCGAGTAGCCTATCAGCTCAATGACGGACTTAGCCTGTATTTGTCGGGCAGGAATATTTTCGACGTGACACCTGATGAGGTTACAAACTCAGCGTCTCGAGGTGGATTGTTTGAATCAGCACCAGGGCTGGAGGACATGGGCAGCCTCACGGTCTTCAAGTATTCACGTCGATCTGCACCGTTCGGATTCAATGGTGCATTCTGGTCAGTTGGTGCAACATACAACTTCTAGTAAACGTCGCACACCGTCAATGCAGTAACATCAGACGCGGGCTTCATGCCCGCGTCTTTTTGTGTATGAGGTAAATGAGCGAGCAAAGCAAAATCGTTGGCGTGCTGGGTGGCATGGGTCCCGATGCGACGGTCGATTTCATGGCCAAAGTCATCGCGTTGACCCCGGCGGACAAGGACCAGGATCATATTCACATGATTGTGGATCAGAATCCGAAGGTACCGAACCGTCAGGATGCAATTCTGGCTGACGGCGAAGATCCCGGTCCAGTCATGGCGGAGATGGCTCAACGGCTCGAGACTGCCGGTGCCGATTTTCTGGTGGTTCCCTGCAATTCAGCGTTTGGATTCGCAGGCGTTGTAGCCGGTGCCGTCAGTATTCCGCTGGTCTCCATTGTTGAGGTCACCGTGGAGGCCTGCGAGGGATTTTCGACCGTCGGCCTGTTGGCGACCGACGGATGTTTGCAGAGCCATGTGTATCAGGATGCCCTTGCCGCCGCCGGAATAGCTGCCGAGTTGCCTACCAAGGACGAGCTGGCTAATCTCATGGCGTTGCTAAATGGCATCAAAGCCGGCTACCAGGGAGAAAGCATTGCGCGGGACATGGGGACGTTGGCGGCAGCACTTGTCGCTCGCGGCGCCCAGGCGATAATTGCGGGTTGCACCGAGATTCCGCTGGTCCTCGACGATCATGCGCTTGATGTTCCTCTGATTTCTTCGACTGATGTGCTCGCAGCTCGTACGGTTGCAATCGCGCGAGGCGAGACGCCATTACCCGTACAGGACTGATTTAGTGCTAAGCAAATTTCCCAGAGTGTCACTCGGGCATTTTCCAACCCCATTGGAATACATGCCACGTTTGAGCAAGCACCTCGGCGGTCCTGACCTGTGGGTCAAGCGTGACGATTGCACGGGGCTTGCAACCGGCGGCAACAAGACGCGCAAGCTTGAATACTCGATGGCTGCTGCGCTTGACGAGGGCGCGGATACGATCATCACGGTTGGTGCGGTGCAATCGAATCATGTGCGGCAAACGGCTGCGGCAGCTTGCAAGCTCGGGTTGGCCTGCGAAGTCTTGCTGGAGCACCGTGTCGTGGATCCGAGTGAAGCGTACGCGAATTCCGGCAACGTATTTCTCGACAAAATGTTCGGCGCGAATCTGCGCGAGTATCCGGGTGGTTCCGACTTCGACACGGCAATGAATGAAGTCGCTGCGGAAATCAAAGCAAGCGGCGGCAAACCCTACATCGTGCCGGGTGGGGCATCAAACACGATCGGAGCGCTTGGCTACGTCAACTGTGCGATCGAGTTAATGGACCAGGCGAAAGCGCAGGGCCTGACAATTGACCACATTGTCACGGCAACGGGCAGCGCCGGAACCCAAGCCGGATTGATCGTTGGTCTCAAAGCGTTGCAAAGCGATATTCCAGTGCTCGGCATTGGCGTAAACGCACCAAAGGATGCCCAGGAAGAGAAGGTTTACGCGCTGGCTTGTCAGACGGCAGAGTACATTGGCAAACCGGGTATCGTTGCGAGAGAAGACATCGTCGCGAACTGCAATTACGTCGGCGACGGTTATGGCGTGCCGACCGAGTCCATGAACGACGCGATTATGATGCTCGCACGGTTCGAAGGCCTGTTATTTGACCCTGTTTATAGCGGCAAGGGACTTGCTGGCATGATCGACCTGATTCGAAAACGTGAATTCGACAATGCGAAAAACTTAGTTTTTTTGCACACGGGTGGATCCGCTGCGTTGTTCGCCTATGTCGATCAACTGGTGACATGACGGTTTACATTGCGTTGTTGCGCGGCATCAATGTCGGCGGCAGTCACAGTTTGCCGATGCAGGCGCTGCGCAACCTACTTGCTCGCGTCGGTTGCGACGATGTCCGGACCTATGTGCAAAGTGGCAATGCCGTATTTCGGTCGGCCGAAGATGCCAACCAGCTCCGTGGCAGCATTCAAACGGCCATTAGTGAACAATTCGGCTTCGCACCTTATGTGTGTTTGCTCACGATCGACGAATACCGCTCTATCGTCGCGGCCAATCCATTTCCAGATGCCGTGGATACACCCAAGTATCTACACGTCTGCTTTCTTATCGGCACGGCGGACAGCCCGGACCTCGACGCACTCGAATCATTAAGATCATCGACCGAAAGATACGAGTTGTCGGCCAACGCGCTTTATCTGCACGCGCCCGACGGCATCGGTCGCTCGAAGCTCGCCGCCAAGGTCGATAAATGTCTCGGCGTGGAAACCACTGGCCGCAACTGGCGGACCGTAACAAAACTCTCGGCGCTCGCTGACTCGATCATCAGCTGAACATCAGCCTCCCCTCAGGCCTTTGCAGGCGTACCTGCTACCATGCTTCACATGGAAGTTCCGTCTACGCGGTTGATAGTCGCGATGAGGGGTGATCAATGAA
>SMVB01284340.1_pt1 | contig 24638 bp, 23 predicted proteins | sample 2456461 | NCBI WGS metagenome assembly SMVB01 (sample SAMN11095934, study PRJNA526329) | marine sediment metagenome | biome: Marine sediment; feature: Surficial sediment; material: Deep marine sediment; isolation source: Hadal surficial sediment | place: Pacific Ocean | collected 2014-05 | depth...
GAGGATCCCTTTTGCGTGCGCGGCTTCGAGTCCGTCAGCAATCTGCAGAAAAAGCTCGAGCCCCTCATCGATGGATAGGGGCCCGTTCGCAATGCGCTGGGCGAGCGTCTCGCCACCCACCAGCTCCACGATGAGGAACTGGTGGCCGTCATGTTCCTCGAGGCCGTGGATGGTGGCGATGTTCTCGTGATTGAGCTGGGCCAAGAGCCGCGCTTCTCACTGGAAACGTTCCAAGCGCCCCTTGTCTCTTGCGAATGCCTCGGGGAGGATCTTGATCGCAACGTCCCGATCGAGCTTCGTATCGCGTGCTCGATAAACCTCGCCCATACCGCCTTTCCCGATGGGCTCGACGATTTCGTAGTGGTTGAGCTTCTGACCCGCTCGAAGAGGCACGGGCGATGATACTACGACGGTGCTTTGGTCTGCGTCACCCGAAGGACGCTCACCCGTCTTCGGCGAGAAGCCGTTCCACGACACGCTCGAGATCGCGAAAGCTCTTCTCGCGGAATCCTTCCACGCGGTAGCGGACGCGGCCAGTGCGATCGATGACAACGCTCGTCGGAAAGACGAGGACTTCGTAGTCGTCCGCCAGGCCGTCATCGAGAAGAACGGGATAGCTCATGCCGATCTCTTCGATGTAGGCCGGAAGATCCTCCGGCGCATCGCCGTAGTCGGCGCCGAGCACGACCAGGCCGCGCTCGCGCAAGCGCTCATCGAGCGTAACGAGGTGCGGGATCTCCTCCCGGCAGCTCTTGCACCAGATGCCCCAGAAATTGAGCAGCACGACTTTGCCTTCGAGCTCGCCGAGCGTATAAGACTTGCCGTTGACATCCTCCGCTTCGAAAGCGAAAGCGGGCTCGTCCAGAAGAGGTGCCTCGTCGACGAGCTTCGCGACGTGCACTTGCGAAGGCCCTCGGCGCTCATAGGACTCCGTCCACGTGACGTAGATCTCGTCATGGAAACGCGTCATGCGCGGAAAGCCGCTCGCACGGCCCGAAGCGGTGCGCGCGACAATGACCGCGGGCGCAGCGCCACCCGACGGGGCGACGCGTTTCACGCGGATCTCCCCCTGGCGCTCTTCGCCCCGCTCGAGCCACGTCACGACTACGTCCTCGCCGATCCATTCGACGTCCACACGGCCCACCGGGCGGCCATCGTCGATACGGATGGGCTCGGCAAAGCTCGCACCGCCATCCTCCGAGAAGAGCAGCTGAACTTTGGGCTCGCTCGAGGAGGCGGTGAACCACGCCACCGCGAGGCGGTTGCCGGACGCCGCGACTTGCGGACCGTTGACCGGACAGCCAGGAATCTCCCAGCCGTCGTCGTGAAGCGACTTGGGCTCGGTCCATTGGCCGGTGAGGCCGTCTCGGCGCACATAACTGATGTCCCGAATCTCGGTGTCCTCAGCCGAGCGATTGCGATAAGCGACGAAGAGGCCCGACTCGGTGCGTGCCATCCCGGTTTGGCAGCACTCGCATATGCGTCCATCGAGCAATACGTCCTCGGTGAAAGCCTTGCCGTCGAAGCGCGTGGTGCGGAGGGTCATCTCATTGTCGCTGGCGCCCTTCTTGAACCCGCGGCCGTCGAGCCATACCGCCGAGAAACCGGAAGCGTCATCCGCGACGAGAGAGACGAAGCCGTGCTCGTTCAGAGTGGCGTCCCGATGCGGCCTTTCGGGTTTTCCCCAACTCTTTCCGCCGTCCTCGGAAAGGGCGATGAAGACGTCGTACTCGTACGTGCCCTCGGCCGCTTTCTCGAGCCAATGAGCCGCCAGGCGGCCGTCGCCGAAGCTCAAGATCGAGCTGAAATCTGCCCAGTTCGCGAAGAAGTGGGCCGAAGTGTGGATCGTGCTCGGCGTCCCGAATCGCTCGCCGTCCCAAGTCGAGAGGCGCAAAGCGTGACCGTCCTCGACGCGCTCGAGCCAGCTCAACCACATTCCGTCCTCGGTCGCCGTCAAGAACGGGGTCATGCTTTGCTCCGGGGCCGGGGATTTCAGGGATACGACCCGGAGCGCATCCGAGGCCATCGCGGCGTTGGCAGCGAGAATTCCGACTAGCCAAAGCGCGAGCCATTTTGTCCTATAATGAGCGCACCTCATGACGATTGCCCTCCTCACTCTGCACCTAATATCCATCGGCATCCTTGCCGTGACTGTATTCTACGGTATCCATATCCCGGATGGGGGAGGGGCTTTCGGCCGGCATTTCATGCTCGCGCTCATCTCCGCGCTCCTGGCGGTCTTCACCCATACGATGACCTATTTCTACTTCGTGGGAATGAGCGGCAACCTCAAACGCGCCGTTCAGGAGCATGGACGCGGCGAAGAACGCCTCCTCGAGAGCCGGCGGATCAAGTCCAAAGTGCTCCCTTGGGCGTTTGGCGGCATGTTTCTTTTGATGGTCGCCTTCATCATGGGCGGCGCCGCCCATACGCGCGCGATCCCGAGCTGGATCCACGGCGGCTTGGGCTATCTCGCTCTCGGCTATAGCCTCGTTGCACTCCTCGTCGAAGGTTATTACCTCCTCAAGCAGAACACCGTCGTCAACGCCTTCCAGCGCGAGCTCGTCGGTCCCACAACGTAAAAGCCGTAAACTACTCTTCCACTTCGACCGCGAGCGATTCGAGCTCGCGCAGAATGCTCTCGACCTTTTCGGGCGCGAGATGGTGTTTGGCGGCCACCGACTCGAGGTGCTCCATTTTGATCCGGCGCGGGGGAAGTACGGCACCCGTTGGCGTAAAGTCCTCCTCCCGGACGCGCAAGGACACAACGTCCCAGCGGCTGTAATGCCCCATGCAGTCGAAGACATTCTTCGCGACGATCCGATCCTTCGGATCGAGCTCCGCGACAACGAGCTCTTCCTTGTGGAACACCGGCTCTTTGATATAGGCGCCGAAAGGATTCGCGATAGCACTGCCCCCCATCGCCCACTTCCACGCCGCGCTCTTCTTGTACGGAAAGTCGTCGGGAACGTCGTCCTCGGTCATGTACATCGAAGCGCTCACCACGAAGCTCTGGGTCTCGAAAGCGTATTCACGGATCGCCGAGTCCTGGTCGGAGAGATAAAGAGGCCGCACGTCGCCTGTCATATCGCGAATGGCGTTCCCCTTGCCGCCATAGCTCCACCAGCCGGGCCAGCACGCGGCGTGCACTTCCTCTCCTTTGACGGCCATCGCCGCTTTCAGGAGCGTCATGTGGTTCTCGAAGCAGATGAGACCGCCGAGCTTTCCGAAATGCGTGTCGAAAACGCGTAGGTCCGACGCGTCCCCGCGGCCCCAGAAAAAACGCTCTTGGTGGGTCGGCATGAGCTTGCGGTGGCGTCCCAGGATGGTGCCGTCGCGATCGATGAAGAGCATCGTGTTGTAGAGCGTCGCGGAGCCTTCGCGATCGTCTTGCTCGTTCAAACCAATGACCGCTACGATGCCAGCGCTCGCGCAGGCTTTGGCAAGCAGGTCCGTTTCTGGGCTCGGGATGCGGATGGATTGATCGTAGAACGACACGACCGTGTCCTTCCAGAGCGCGGCGCTTTCGGGGGTCGTATAGCCGAAATTGTTACGCCAGTAAGGGTAGGTAGGGATGCCTGTCTCCGGCGTGACGATCAAGTCGATGCCTTTTCGGCCCGCCTCGTGGATGCACTCGGCGTATTTCTCGACGCTCTCCTTCTTCTTCATGAAGACGGGGCTTATTTGCGCCGCGGCGGCGACGATGGGTCGTTCCAAGTTCATCGGGCTTCCTCCGGTGGATTCCTAGCTCTGTTTATCAAACCTTGGCGTCGTGCGCATCCAGACGACGGGAAAAACATCGTCGTCCCGCGCGAGCTCGCCCGGCGCGATAGAGAGGTCCTCTTGGCGAATGCTGGGGTCGGCCGCAGGATGCGGGCGCCAGCGCACGTCGTCCCCGAGCCATCGCGTCGAGACAGCTGCGCGGGTGCGCTCGGATGTGTTGCTCGGTGCAGCGTGGATGATCCAAGCGGAAAAGATCAGCGCATCTCCGGGCTGCATCGGCTCTGAAAAAATGTCGTGGCGATCGCGCTCCGCCTCGATATCCGGGAGGGTCTCGCCTTCCGCGTCGTGAATCCAATCACTTTTCTGGTCCGACGCGACGAATCGCCTCGGTTTGTAGCACTTGCCCCAGCGATGAGAGCCTTTCACGAGCTCGAGTCCGCTCGACGCGCGGTCAACTTCGGTCAAGGGCAGCCAGAGCGACGCTATCTGTTGGCCGGTGAATGGCCAGTAGGAAACGTCCTGATGCCACGGCGTCGACGTCTTCGCACCAGGCTCTTTGACGAACCAGTGGTCGAAATAAAAGCGCAGCTCCTCACAGCCCATCGCCTGGCCGACGAGATCGGCCACACCGGAATCGAAAACGAACGATCGAACGGCGTCGTTCTCGCGCCACAAGTAACGGGCGTCGAGGGCGCGACCGGCGCCGCGCCCTTGGTCGCCGGTATCGCTTATGAAGCCTCCAGGCTCTTCGAGGATGCTGTCGACGATGGCACGGAGACGGCTCAGCCACTCGGGCCCAAAGGCGCCATGAATGAGCACGACGCCGTCTCGCTGAAAGGCGTCGATGTCACGTGGCGTAAGCGCGCGGGTCATGCGCGTTGTGTATCACGGAATGTCGCGCTCAGTGCATTTTCTCGAGCACGAAAGCGTTTCGATGACCGCGACATTCCCTCGGATCTCGACAGACCGCACTTGCATGCGGCTCCCGTCCGAGAGGAGGACCGTCTCGTCCGCGATGCCCCAACTCGCCAACAAGCTGACGCCGAGCGCCAGTGGGTGAACCTTCATACCCTCGCTCCAATCTAATCTGACGGAACCCGCACGCGGCCCGTGGTCGAGGGAGGGGGTGAAAAAGGGCCCCGCAAAAAGTTTTAGAAGGTCTGTTGGATGGTTTTAAATGGGATATCACTTCGAGTCGAAACGCACTCGCGCCCTAACTTCATGGGTCAAATATCCGGGACGACACCGGAGGAGCGTTTGGAACATCAGCGGATAGCCGCAGAAGTGCGATCTCGGGAGGAACGGCAAAGCGCACCGGAATGATGCTCGTGCCGAGCCCGGAGGTCACGAACAAGTGCCGATCGTCTTCGACAATGTGGCCGCGTGCGTAACGCTGCCCGTAGCGTGACGGTACGATCGGTGTTCCGAGCCACGGAAACCGCACCTGGCCGCCATGAGTGTGACCCGCGAGCGTCAAGCTCACGCGCGCCGGGACGGTCGGGAACACGTCGGGATTGTGGGTGAAGGCCAGGACAGGAGAGGTGTCGTCGACAGCGGAAAGCGCTTTCCTCACGTCGGGAGGCGCTTCCTCCCAGTCCCCGAGGCCGACGAGCCAGACACCGGAAAGCTCGACCGCTTCGTCGCGAAGAACGCGAATCCCAGCGGCCACGAGCGCTTCCTCGACCCGGTCTCCGTCGAGCCACCAATCATGATTGCCCAAAACAGCATAGACCCCAAGAGGTGCTTGGAGCTCTCCGAGAATAGGGGCAAGCTCCTCGGGCGCGACGAAGGTGCCGCCCAGTACGCTGTCGATGACATAGTCGCCCGCGAGCACCACGAGGTCGGGGGCGGCGGCATTCGTTTCACGGACGATCTCTCTCAGCTTATCGAGACCGCGATAGGGCGAGCCTACGTGTATGTCTGCGAGAAGTGCTACCTCGAACCCGTCGAGCTCGCGCGGCCAGCCGGGAGGCGCGAGCTCGTAGCGCCGCACCGAGAAGGACGACGGCTCATAGACGAACGCCCACAAGCCGAGAGACAGGACGGAGGTGAGAAAGACCCCAAACGTCGTTCGCCATCGCACGAAACCAGTATGCCAAACGAATGTGACGACTACGTGACTTCGCGCGTCTCGGAGGATTAATCCGTTGCGGGGGCGAACTCCTTTAGAAGAATCTCTTCGACTTCGTCGGGGTCGAAGTAGAACGGGCCCATACCGCCTTTATAGATGATGCGGCCGTCGGTGCCGATGATGTAGAGGCGCTCCGGCCACGCCGCGTAGCAGGCCATCGCGGTGTTGTCGATGTCGTCGAGGAGCGTTTCTGTCTGGACGTCCATCTGGTCGATGAAAGCGCGGGCGAGCTCTCTGCGCTCCTCGGTGCTCTTCGGCTGGGAGTAAATGACACCGCTCTCTTCGTTGGATTCCATCTGCCACTCGTCGTCGGGATGGGCCTCTTTGATGTAGACGATGACGAAGTTGGCGATGTCGCTGTACTTCTCCTGTAGCTCCTCGATTTGCGCCAACCTGGCGCGAAAAGGTGGTCACGTGTAGCTTCCGAACGTCAAGACGACGGGTTTGTCGGCGTAGAGCTCGGAGATGCGCCGCGGCTCGGAGCCGTGCATCGTCAAGAGCTCGACATCGGGGGCCAGATCGCCCACTTGGAGTGATCCCTCGGTGCGGATGTCGTACTTGTTGTAACGAATCCAAGCACGTTTCATCGCTTCCATCGTGCCCCAGCCTCCAAGCGCCACGACGAACAACACGGCAAGAAGAGCTTTAATCCACTTCTTCATCGCTTCCTCTTTCTATGACCGGCCCACGACGTCTTCGATCCGGAACACGAGCTCATATGCACCGTCCAAGGCGACTGCGTCCAATCGTATCGATTTCACTCCGAAGCAGCAAGTCGGGATACTGCCTAGAGGGTCGAAGCTCCGATAGCGAATAGGGGCGCATCACGAACTCTTCGGGAACACGGCGACGTGTGCATTACCGCTCCCTGAGCTCTGCGCATAAGGTCCGAACTGCTTGCCCGTGAGCTCGTCGTGGTCCTTGGCCAGAGCCTCGATAGCACCCACCATGCTCGAGATCGTGCGGCCTCCCATCTCGGCAACACCCTCGCGGATGAACTCGGGCATCCACGCCGAGAGCTCGGCGGCGCGACCTTCCGTGGCGAGCTCGATGAATTTCCGATCGAGCTCTTGCCGCTCCGCCGTGGGCCAAAGCTCGGGCCCACGCAGTACGTCGTGTGACAGCGCACAGCTCGACACGAAAACGATGCGCTTCCCGGTGTCCTTCCCGACCTCGTGAACGTAACGGCCGACGCGCCGGTTCTCGTCCACATCGGAGCACATCACGGTCGGCAGTAGGACAATGGGGATCTCCGAGCGCGGGTCCATGTACTCGAGAGGAACGTAGCAACCGTAATCCCAGTTCCAATGGGGGGTGTCGAACGTTCGGCAGCCTATGTTCTCGGCGTTCAGCTTGTCCGCGATCGCTTGGGCGAGGGCTGGCTCACCCGGCCACTTATAGGGCGAGCCCGGTATGAGATCCGGCGCCTCGTCGGCAACACAAACACCCTCGTGCACCTCGTGGACTGGCGAGAGCCACAAGAAAGTGCTCACCCAATGCGCCGAGTGAAGAACGATGGCGTCCGGTTCGAGCGCGCGCATGGCTTCACCGAGCTCTCTTAGCCCATCGATGAGACCTCGAATGAAGGCGGGCGCATCCTGCTCGACGCCCATACGCGGCGAATGCGAGGCCACGACGCTTGCAACGAGACCTCCGCTCATTCCGTATTTTTCCTTTTTCCCATCGCGGGTCGCATGATCAAACAATGAGCGAGCGGTGTCAAACACTCGACAAGACGAGACGAGTGGTCTAGTCTCCGAGGCGTGAAGCTCGTTAGCTATCGAGCGCGAGGCAAAGAGCGCTACGGTCTGCTTTCGCCCGATGGCGTCGGCATCATAGACGCGACAGCTCGCATCAATGGCGCCGAGACGTTGCGCGACGTCCTCGCACAGGATCGCCTGAAAGAAGTGCTGGGCGCCACCTCGGGCGCGGCGCCGGATGACGCGCTCGATGACGTCGTTCTCGCTCTGCCGATTACAGAGCCCGAGAAGATCCTGTGCGCCGGCCGCAATTATCGCGCTTATCATGAAGTCGTCGAGCAACAACGGGCGCCGGACTACCCGAGTATCTTCGGTCGCTTCGCGAGCAGCTTCAGCGCGCATCGGCAGCCCATATTGAAACCCAAAGCGGGAGACCAGCTCGATTACGAGGGTGAGCTCGTCGTGGTCATCGGCAAGGCGGGCCGCCACATTTCAGAAGAGCGCGCCTTCGACCACGTCGCCGGATATACCTGCATGAACGAAGGAACCGTGCGGGACTGGATGAGCAAAGGGACACAGAACTTGCCGGCGAAAAACTTCGACCGCTCGGGGGGCCTAGGGCCCTTCATCGTTACCGCCGACGAAGTTCCGGACCCAGCGCGTCTGCGCATCATCACCCGTCGCAACGGGCGCGTCGTGCAGGACGGAAGCACCGAGCAGATGATCTTCGATATCCCGTTCCTCATCTCGCATATCTCGAAGTTCACGCGCCTCGAGCCCGGCGATCTGATCGCGACCGGCAGCCCAGGAGGCTCGGCGGTCGAAAGCAGCTCGCCGGAATGGCTCCGCGACGGGGAGGTTATCGAGGTGGAGATTTCCGGAATCGGCAGGCTGGAAAATCCGATCGTCTCCGAGTAAGCCTCCCTTACTCGTAATCTTCTATGGGAGGACAGACGCAGACGAGGTTCCGATCCCCATAGGCGTTGTCGATGCGCGCCACCGGGGGCCAGAATTTGTGCTCGCGAAGCCAAGGCGCGGGATAGGCAGCTTGCTCGCGTGTGTAAGGATGATCCCACACGTTCGCTGTCATCATCGCCGCCGTGTGCGGCGCGTTCTTCAACACGTTGTCTTCGGCATCGACCTCACCATCATCGACGGCGCGCGCTTCCTTCCGGATGGAGATGAGCGCGTCGCATAACCGATCGAGCTCTTCTTTGGACTCGCTCTCGGTGGGCTCGATCATGAGCGTCCCCGCCACGGGAAAAGACATCGTAGGCGCGTGGAAGCCGTAATCCATGAGGCGCTTCGCGATGTCCTCGTTGCTGACTTTCTCGAGCGGCCGGCAATCGAGAATGAACTCGTGGGCCACTCTTCCTTTTTCTCCGGTATAGAGAACCGGGTAGTGCTCTTCGAGACGCTTCGCCATGTAGTTCGCGCTCAAAATAGCGATGCGGGTCGCGTCCGTCAAGCCTTCCGGGCCCATGAGCCGAATGTAAGACCACGAGATCGGAAGGATGCTCGGGCTCCCGTAGGGCGCGGACGAGACCGGGCCGAGCGCTTGCTCCCCCGAATGACCCGCCATTGCACTCAATGGATGACCTGGAAGAAACGGGACGAGGTGCTCCGCGACGCCGATGGGGCCCACGCCAGGACCACCGCCACCATGAGGGATGCAAAACGTCTTGTGCAAATTGAGATGGCAGACATCAGCGCCGATCAATCCGGGCGAGGTCAGGCCAACCTGCGCGTTCATGTTGGCGCCGTCCATGTAGATCTGTCCGCCCGCGTCATGGACGATTTGGCAAATCTCTCGGATGCGCTCCTCGAAGACACCGTGGGTCGAGGGATAGGTGATCATGAGAGCACCGAGCTCGTCCCGGTGCTGCTCCGCTTTTTTCTCGAGATCCTCGACGTCAACGTTCCCACGATCGTCACAGGCGACGACGACAACGCGGAAACCCGCCATGACAGCACTCGCCGGATTCGTTCCATGCGCCGAGACAGGAATGAGACACACGTTGCGCCCGCCTTCGCCACGGCTCTCGTGATAAGCATGGATGACGAGAAGACCGGCATATTCCCCCTGCGAGCCCGCGTTTGGCTGCAAGCTGACCCCGGCAAATCCCGTGATCGCCTTCAGCCAGTCCTCGAGCCCTCGATAGAGCTCGCTATAGCCCGCCGTCTGATCTTCGGGTGCAAAAGGATGTATCCGGCCGATCTCGGGCCACGTCACCGGAAGCATCTCCGTCGTCGCGTTGAGCTTCATCGTGCAAGAGCCGAGCGAGATCATCGACGTCGTCATCGAAAGATCCCGCGCTTGAAGCCGGTTGATGTAGCGCAGAAGCTCGTGCTCGGAGTGGTAGCGGTGAAAGACGCCGTGCGTCATGAAATCGCTCTCGCGCCGATGTGGCGAACCCATCTCGAAATCGGTGGCTTCGGCCAAAGCGGACACGTCGCCCTCGGCCCCGAACAATTTCAACAGCTTGGCCACGTCATCGATCGTCGTCGTCTCGTCGAGCGAGACCCCGACGGCGCCGTCGTCGTAAGCGCGGAGGTTCATCTCCTCGCGTAGCGCATCCGTGAGCGCTCGCTCGCCCGGCGAAGCGACGCGGAGCGTGTCGAAGAAAGGTTTGTCGCCGACGTCGAGCCCGTGTTTTCTCAGGCCCTCGGCGAGCACATGGGTGAGACCGTGAATGCGGCGCGCGATCCGGCGAAGGCCCTCCGGGCCATGATAAACGGCGTACATGCTCGCCATGATCGCGAGGAGGACTTGCGCGGTACAAATATTGCTCGTGGCTTTGTCGCGCCGGATGTGCTGCTCACGAGTCTGGACCGCGAGCCGGAAAGCAACGTTTCCTTGCACGTCTTTCGAGACACCAACCAAGCGGCCGGGAATGCGGCGCGAATGCTCGTCACCCGTCGCGAGAAATGCGGCGTGGGGCCCGCCCGCCCCGAGGGGTACGCCGAAGCGTTGCGAGTTTCCAATCGCGATATCCGCGCCGATCTCGCCAGGCGGACGCAGAAGCGTGAGCGCGAGAAGATCAGTTGCCATCGTGACCACGACACCAGCTTCCTTCGCGCGGCGGCAGAGATCTTCGTAGTCTTCGATGCGGCCATCCGTCGTCGGATAAGAAAGCAAGATGCCGAACAAAACGCCGGATTCGAGATCGATCGCCTCGACAGGACCGACCGTCAGGTCGAGGTCGAGAGGTTTCGCGCGCGTTTCGATGACCGCGATCGTTTGTGGATGGCTGTCCTCGGCCACGAAGTAGCCGTTTTTCTTGTGGCGGGTTATGGCGAGCGACATGCCCATGGCTTCGGCAGCGGCTGTGCCTTCGTCGAGGAGCGACGAGTTCGAGAGCGGTAGCCCGGTGAGGTCCGAGACCATCGTCTGGAAGTTCAAGAGCGCCTCGAGACGACCCTGACTGATCTCCGCTTGATACGGCGTGTATTGGGTATACCAACCGGGATTTTCCAGGATGTTTCGCTGGATGACGGGCGGCGTAATGCAGTCGTGATAGCCGAGCCCGATGAACGATTGATAGACCTTGTTCTTCGACGCGAGCTCTCGAAGCTCTCGAATGAGCGCAAATTCACCTTTTGCCTCGGGAACGTCGAGCGGCTGACTCATCAGGATGTCGTCCGGGATCGTGTCCTGAACGAGAGCATCGATGTCGCCATAGCCCAAAAACTCGAGCATCGCCTCGACGTCTTTCGGACGGGGGCCGATATGGCGCGGAGGGAAATCGTCGCTGGGACGAAGAGCGTGGAGCTTCGAGTCCCGACTCAAGCTTTGCTCTCCTTGTCGATATAAGTCTGGTACTGCGGCGCGGACATCAAGCTCTCGAGCTCCGACAGGTCACTCATCTTCACGACGATGAGCCAGGCATCGCCATGAGGATCGGCGTTCACCATCTCGGGGCTGTCGACGACTTTCGAATTGACTTCTACCACTTCGCCGGAGACCGGGGAGAAAAGCTCCGAGACAGCCTTCACGGATTCGATGTCGCCGAAGACTTCCATGGCGGTCACCGTGGCGCCGACCTCTGGAAGCTCGACATAGACGATATCGCCGAGCGCGTCCTGCGCGTGATCGGTGATGCCAATTTTTCCGCTCTCACCGTCGACTAGGATCCATTCGTGTTCTTTCGAGTACTTGCGGTCTTCAGGAAGCATTTATGTCTCCAACAGCGCGGCGGCCGCTTTTCAACGTTTCGTGAATGCGGTGCCGGCCGCGCTATTTTTCTCGTTTGTAAAACGGCGTGGGCACGACACGCGCAGTGGCCCGCCGTCCGCGAATCTCGATCTCGAACTCCGTGCCGTCCGAGCAAGCTGCAATGGGAAGATAAGTGAGCCCGATGCTCTTCTTCAAGTAAGGTGCGTGGCTCCCGCTCGTAACAGACCCTACGGATTCAGAATCCACGAAGACAGGATAGCCGTGGCGGGCGATGCCCCGATCGACCATCTCGAATCCGATAAGCTTGCGCTCGATCCCTCGTTCCTTCTGCTGTTCGAGAGCATCCCGACCGACGAAATCACCTTTCTTGAACTTCACGATCCAGCCGAGATCGGCCTCGAGCACCGTGTGCTCGTCATCAATGTCGTTACCGTAGAGTGCCATCTTCGCCTCGAGCCGCAGCGTGTCCCGCGCCGCGAGCCCAATCGGGGCAAGACCGTGCTCCGCACCTTTTTCGAGGAGCCCGCGCGCAGTTTTCTCCGCGAGCTCGGGGGCGACCATCACCTCGAAACCAGACTCTCCGGTATAGCCCGTCCGGGAGACCATGGCTTGCTCGCCGAGCACCTCACCATAGGCAAACCGGTAGTACTTTATCTCGGCCAAATCGATGTCGGTGAGCGGCTGAAGAATCTCGGCCGAGCGAGGGCCCTGTAGCGCCAAGAGCGCGTAATCGTCGCTTGCGTTCGTGAGCTCTAGGTCCCCCTCGGCCCTCGATTCGATCCATTCGAAATCTTTCTCGATATTCGCCGCATTGACGACCATGAGGTAACGCTGTTCGCCTCGGCGGTAGACGAGCACATCATCGACAAAACAACCGGTCTCGGTGGTGAGCGCGGAATATTGCGCCTGGCCGTCGGCGAGTCGCGAGACGTTGTTGGGCGTCAGCCTTTGTAATAGCGCCTCCGCATCCTTCCCCTCGATGAGAAACTCTCCCATATGGCTGACGTCGAACAGACCCGCCCGCTCGCGAACGTTCAAATGTTCTTCCACCACGCCGGCGAAGCTGACCGGCATGTCCCAGCCAGCAAAGTCCACCATGCGCGCACCTTGCTCTTTGTGAAGAGCGTGGAGCGGCGTTCGTCTGGGCAACGGATGACTAGTCATGTCTTGGAGGGCTCTCGGTGAGGTTTCGCAAAATCGCCGTGAAAATTACCATGTGGGCCTCTCTAGTGTCAATGATTGCAAGGATTGCCGGGATTACAGGGCTGGCAGTTGATGCGTCCGCGCCGACACCACTATACTGAACAGAATCAGATTAACCGGATGACTCGTCTGGCCGGCTGAGCGCGCGGGCACCGAGCTTTAGGATGGCGCATGGACGCAACGCACCAAGCGTGAAGTGTTGAATCCAGGGAGATTGGGAGAAGCCCACAAAGGCTAATGGCCGCGACCTACAAGGTCAGTTGCTGGAACTGCCAGAACGATTTCGAAGCCGTCGAAGCAGTTTGGTGCAGCTGCGACCCGAAACATCCGTCCAAGCTCTGCCCGTTCTGCTTGAGCTGCTTCTGCCCGGCAGATGCCGTCTATAAGAGAAATTTCTGGGAGGCGGCCCCGCAATCACTCAAAGAGGAAGTCGCCATGCTCGAGCGGAGCCTCGACCGCCTCGGAGAGATCCTCATCCGTAATCAGAAGCTCAAGACGCCTCAGCTCCTCGCGGCGCTTCGCGAACAGGAGAGGAGTGGCGAGCTTCTGGGAAAGATCCTGATCGACAACAACTTGGTCGGCCAGCCGGATATCGACAACGCGCTCAAATATCAAGGCTATCAGCCTCTCGTGGATTCTGAGCCATTCGAGGTCAACCCTACTCCTACAGACTCGGCGGGCAATCCCAACGAGATCCTCGAGAGCTTGCTCGGTTTGGCGGCGCGAAAGGGCGCCTCGGATATCCACCTCGAGCCGACGCCGGAGGAACTATCCATCAAATTACGGGTCGACGGACTTTTCTACAAGATCAAGCCCCTGGCGAAGACCGCGCTCGTACCCTTGTTGACCTGTATCCGCAATCTGTTCGCGCTCGATCCCGAGCGCCAGGACTTGCCGCAACAGGGCCGCGCTCACCTCGACATCGAAGGTCGCGACTACGACTTGCTCGTCCATGCCCTACCGACGAGTCTCGGCACTAGCATCACCATCAAGCTCGTGGATCGGCGTTTCTTCCTGAAGAACTTCACCGCTCTCGGACTCACGCCGCCGGAGCAGCTTTTTCTCGTCCGGGCACTCGACGCGAGTGCAGGGCTAATCATGGTCACCTCGCCGCCGTATAACGGCGCGATGACGTCGTCGTACTCGTTGATGGACCATGTCGCCAAATCGGCCCGCAAAGTCGTCAGCATCGAGCGCTCCATCCAGTGGGAGGTCCCTTACGTCCACCAGATGGAAGTCAACCCGGACAAGGGGCTCGATTTTGCGTCCGCGCTTCGCTCGGTCGCGGCGGTCAAACCCGACGTTGTGTTCTTACTCGAGCTGAGTGACGAAGCGACGGCTAATCTCGCCTGCCAGCTCGCGACCTCGGTGCTCGTTATCACGACCTTCCATGCTTTCGGGGCCGCGGAGTCTGTTCACCGATTCCTCGAGCTCGGGGTCCCCGCATCGCTTCTTTCGAGAAGCTTGTCTTTCGTCATGAATCAGCGACTCGTGCGACGCATTTGTCCGACGTGCCGGGACGAGGGCTCGGAAGTCGACCCAGCCAAGCTCGGCGATTACGGCATCAGCTCACGCGAGGGGAAAGCGCTCAAGATTTATCAAGGCCGAGGCTGCCCGAGCTGCAATCGTCTCGGCTACCGGCGACGCAAGGGTTTGTTCGAGCTCATCGTCACCGACAGTCACTTTCGCAAAAAGCTAACGGGACAACCGACGCTCGCGGAGATCGAAGGCGCGGCGCGGATCGCCGGGATGGAAACACTACGTGAACGTTGTCTCAAAGAAGTGACAGCGGGCGTGACGTCTCTCGACGAGTTCCTCCGCTGGCGAATGTGAGTCAGGATTCAGCATTCAGCGTTCAGCATTCAGCATTCAGAGCTCGGCTTTTAGCCATGACTCGGCCGCTCGTTTTGGCGGTTTGTATCGGGGGGACGCTTTTCGCGACTTTCGCGAATTACGTCGTCGAGGATCTCGGCCACGATGAAGGGATGTATCTCGGCGCGTCCTACCTCGCGATGGATAAGAGCCTCTATTCGGACTTTTCCTACTTCCAAGCTCCTTATTTGCCGCTCTTGCTGGCCGCGACGTTCGAGGCGAGTGGCGCGTCGCGTCTTCTTTTGACGGGACGACGCGTTACCTTCTTGTTCCACGCGCTCACGATTCTCGCGATCACCGCGATCACATGGCACTTCACAGCGAACGCGTGGGCGACGCTCGTCTTTACGATGCTCTTGGCGGTGAACGGCTTCCTCTATGGCGCAGGCTATTCGATCGACAACACCATTTACGCGTCGGCTTGCTTGATGTTAGGGCTCTTGGGTCTGCTAAGAGCGCACGAGGCGGCATGGCGAAGCCGCTTACTCCCCTTCGCGTCAGGTGTGCTCGTGGCGATCGCTGCCGGCTTCAAGCTGACACATCTCGCAACCCTCGCCGCCTGTATCACCTCTGTCACCTTGGGCGGCCGCAAACGCGCAATAGTTCCGTTTCTATTCGGCGCCGCACTCGGTCTCGCGCCGATGCTCGTCATCTTCTTCGATCGAGCGCCCGAATTCTGGTTCGATAATCTTCTGTGGCACGTCCATCTGCGCGCGACGCATCTCGAGCAATATGGGGCTTTCGGCTTCGCCAAAGAGTTTCTCGATGACGCGTCTTACTATCTCGCGCCCGGACCGTGGATGGGAGTTCTCGTCCTCGTAACAGTTTTCTCGCTCCTTCTTTTTTTTCGCGAGCCCGGCCACGACAGGGGTCGTTTCTGGTCCTTCGAGCGCACCCTCCTCTGCCTCGTCATCGCCGCCTCTTGCGCGGCGATTCTCACGATCGGCGCCGTCCGGCACTGGTATCTACAGTCACTCGCAATCGCCTTGGCCTTGCTCGTACCGAGCGTCTATCCCGCTCTGGGAAAAGGGTCCAGAAAGGCGTGGATGGCAGCGGTGATTCTAGCCGTCGCTTACACAGCTGCCTTAGAGGCACCGCTTCTCGCGAACGTGAAGCGACTCGTCGATTCCGAGCCGGGGCGGCCACAACACTTTGCCGATGTCGGCCAAAAACTAGGAGACCTTGCCCGCCATCTAGAAACCCGGCACGTCGCGCTCATCGGCAACCCCGCCGTCGTCTACGGCGTCGAGGCCAAACTCTCTTTGCCGGCAGAGGCCGCGACGAGCGCGTTCCTATGCGCAAGCTCTACGCTCGCGGCTGAACGGGTCTCGCCCGACCTCCTCCGTTCGCGTCACGTGGCGACCCAGCCCGACCTCGCCGAGGCCGTGACGCAAGGACAGATCGACATGCTCGTGATGTCCGAGACCGTACTCGACGCGGAAATCCTCTGCGGCGATGGAGCTCTGCACGAGGCGCTACGCAATTCAGGTTTCCTCAGGACGGCGCTCGGCGAGGGATGGGGCGCGGTGGTTGTCTTCCACCGGTGAGCCGACGGCGAGAGGCTCACTTCCCCGAGTCGGCGCGCCATCTTTCTTCCAGCGTGCGTAGGCTTCGAGCAGTTCGTCGAAAAACGCTTCCCGCTTCGAGCTATTTGCGAAGGCGACGTGATGATAATAACGGGTCTCGCCTCCGACGTTCACGGGTCGCGATGGCACTGCGGCGAACAAACCGTTACTCCCTTTCACGACTCGGAACCCTCTTACCGTGATGCCTTCGACGATATCGACATCCGCGAAGGCCACTATCTTTCCGTCCTTGACAGTCGATGGGTAGAATTTCGCTTCCATTATTGACTCCTCTCTCTACTCTCTACATGCTCTCCCAACCGTTACCTCGATACCGAGCGATTCGCACGCGGCTCGTCGATCCGAGAACGACGACGCAGTAAACGATCTTGTATTGGTTGCTCAAGAACACCGTGCCCGAGGTCGAGGCGCCGATCGGGGAGAACGAAATGATTTTGCTGCGTCCAATACGCAGCCCTGGAAAAAACGGCTCCGCAGCGCCCGCGGGAAGGCTCCCGTAGCGGACCCCGGGGAACGTTTCACTGATGCGGTAAGGCTCGCGAATCCGTACGTCGATGCCGCGACGAATGTCGGCGCGACGAATGCCATTCGCATTGCCGTCGGCGTAGATCGAGTAGACGGGATCGCCGTCCACCTCGTCGAACACGACGCCGATATATCTCGCCTCGGCGGCCGCGCGAGCGCGCACCTGGCGGAAGAGCCCCCGAAGATGAATGGCGGCGCCTCTCAGGCGGTGCTCGTGTACCGTCGCGGCCAATCGCGGAATAGCGGTCGCAAAGAGCACCGTCGCCATCGCCAGCACAACGAGAAGCTCGACGAGCCCGTAACCTCGGTGGCGGCACGGGCCGGCGGGCTCGAGGCCCGCCTGACCCGTCGACGGTTCACCTCCGACCGTCTCACCGTCGATCATTTTTTCTTCTGTGGCCTGCTCGAGATCGTCACGTAAGCTTCGAGGTTCATATAGGTCTTCTCCCCAATGCCGCGGACGTTCATGAGCTCCTCCGGAGCCGCGAAGGGTCCGTTCGCTTTACGGTATTCGAGGATCCTCTGCGCAACTTTTTCTCCAATGCCCGGCAGCTTCCGGAGCTCCATGGCACTCGCTTGATTGAGATCCACCTTGAGCTCCTGCTGCTCGGCTTTTTGCGTGGTCGTGCCGAAAGCGGCAGCGGTCATAGGCAGAGCAAGTGCGATCGAGATCGCGAAAAGGATGCATTTCGTTTTCATAGCTTGTTTCCTTTCGATGAATGAATGAGTCGTTTATCGGCTCGTCAAAACCAAGGGCTCGTCTATTCGGTATCTCACCTCCTCTCACGTTCACGGGTGGTCTAAGGCAAACTCCGTTCCAACGGCCACACGGCCGTGCGATACAGGGACAAAGCCCCCAGAGACAACGACTTGAGACGCCGAAGCTGTAAAGGGGGCTCGAATGGCTCGACCGCGGACTGTCAACGCCGGTTGACAGTTTTCTTTCGCGCGGGCGGGAGGGCTTTAGAGAGAACGAGATAGAACCGTCAACGGGCGTTGACGGTGATCTGTAACCCGGACAGTCTCAGGCCAGTGCTGGAGATAGCTGAACGCAGGGTCTTATGCTACTATTTAAAGTGGTGCTTGAGGTTTGTCCGTCCACCCTGCGCTCCAGTAACGAACATTTCGCACCTCGAACAGAAACATCGCTCGACTTGATTAGCCCATGGAAGACAAAGAACGCGGGAGCCTAGACCAGAAAACGGCTCTCGAGCTCATCCTCGAATTGTATCACGGCGGCGTTACCGGCTCGCTGAAGCTCGAGCGCACCCCGCTCCAAAAAGCCGTGTACTTCCGCGACGGCCAAATCCTCTTCGCGGCGTCCAATGATCCAAAGGACCAGCTCGCCTCAATCCTCGTCGAGGAAGGCAAGCTCGGCCCCGATCAAATGCAGGTGGCGCAGGCGCGCGTGTCCTCAGGGAACCCTCTCGCCAAAGTGCTCACCGAGCTCGGCTACATCTCCCAACGCGAGCTCGCTGACGCCGCGCGGGTCAAAGTCGAGAGAATTCTCACGGACCTCTATACGTGGGACGAGGGAACCTTCGAATTCGCCACCAAGTCCCTCCCCAAAGGCGCCATCGACCTCGATCTATCGACACCACACCTAATCGCCGCGAGCATTCGACGCATCCAAGATCGCGATTGGGTGCTCAAAGAGCTCGGCTCTCTCGAAACGGCATTGACGCCGAACGAGATCCTGGACACCTTCATCAACGAGACGAAGGCGGACGCGCAAACGATTGAAGTCCTGCGCCATGCCGATGGCACGAAGACGGTTCAGCAAATCGCGTCGCTCTCAAGCCTAGGCGAATTCGAGGTATGCAAGATTCTCGCAGCCGCGGTGGTTGTCGGTGCGATGACGAAAGGCGCTAGCATTGCCACGTCCGACGATGCCTTCGCTTTTCCGACCGAGGAGCCCGAACCGGCCACGCCGTCACACCCCGTTTTTTCGAGCTCGCCTTCCCTCGAGTCGCCTGACCCGGGCGCTCTCGAAACGGTTGGGCTCCCGACACCGCCACCGCCCGAGAAAACGAAAGACGATATCTTGGAGGCGCCCGACGACACGGTCTTCGAGCCGCCACCAGATCTGGAGAAAACGGTCTTCGAGTCACCGCCCGCAATCAAGAGCCCGGCAAACGAGCCACCCTCCGCCAACGAGCCCGAGCCGATGTCTCCTGCGGCTTCCGAGCTCATCATCGACGACCCCGAGCCAGATAACGAAGACGACAGCTCGCGTCGGGGGCCGCCAAGGCCCAAAGGTCACCGAGGAGGAAGCGCGCCATCACGTGATCTCAGTGGAATTCTGAAAGTCGCTTCGGTCGTCGCGCTTGCGGCCGCGGCTGCCTTTTCGGTCTATTACTTCGTCTTGCCTCTCGTGATGGGAGGAAGCGAAGCGACCGGTGCTCAAGCCGGCACACAAAGCACCGTACCAACGACCAGTCCGCCGCCCAGCGCCACGCCGCCACCGTCACCAGCGGCGGCCGACCCGCGCGCCGGGACCGCCGATCCCACGGGGGATCCACGCGCGACGACACCGCCTCCCGCCGCGACGTCACCGCCGCCGCCCGCTCCGAGCCCCCCACCCACGCAACCGAAGGGGGCACCGCCGCCGCCGAGCACCACCACCGCCCCGCGCACGCCTCCGCCGCCAACGCGTACGGGTTCGCCTTCCTCAGGGAACGCGCGTCAACAACTCGCAGCACGGAACCTCAACGGAGCCGCCCGGTCGTTTCTCGCCCAGCTGCGCGCCTCTAGCGCGAAAAAGTTCACGATCGCTCTCGGTCTCTATTGCGACGAAGACAATGTCGGCCGCATCGTCACGAGCGCTAGCGGATCCGAACAGATCTTCATACTACCCACGACGGTGCAAGGTCGAAGCTGTTACCGCATCATTTGGGGTCTATTCGATACGCGGCAGGCAGCCAATAGCGGCATGGGGTCGCTTCCCAGCGGAATTCGCGCAGGAGACGCAGCCGCCGTACCGCTCTCCCGCCTTCTTCGCTGACACAATCCGCCGCCCCTGTGATGACGAGCGCTCCTCCGATTCGAGCCATTGCCGTCGTCCTCGCTACCTTGTGGGGCTCGCTCGTGGAGGCAGAAGTCGTTCTGTTTCTCACGAACGGCGGATCGATTACCGTCGAAAGATATTGGGAAGAGGGTAATCAGATCCTCTACGAGAAAAACGGCAGCACCTTCGGTTTCCCGCAACACCTTCTCGAGAGGGTCCACGAGCGCTCGGGCGAGACAGCCAAAACAGACCCCGCCGACGAAGCGGAGGCGCCCACATCGCGTTTTTTGAACGCACTCATTAACGAGGATGTCGATCGAGCACGGCAATCCGTCGCCGAAGGCGATCTCGAGAGCGCGGCCGAGCTCTTTGGGAAGGCGGTATCGAAAGCTCCCGATGATCTCGAAGTGCGCATGGAGCTCGCCAGAGTCCATTTCGAGCGCGGCGACCTGCGCGCCGCGCGCTCGGTGCTGGAGCAAGCGAATCGGCGCCGCCACGACAACGCCCACGACAAAGCGAAGATGCGGGAACTTCTCGGAGACGTCTATGCAGGGCTCGGACGCAGCGCGCTCGCCATCCGCGAGTGGCAGCTAGCACTCAACATCGAACCGTCCCCCGAACTGCTCTACAAGTTGAAGCAGGCTCTCCGGGAAAACGATCAGGATATCGACTTCGAAGAAGTTCGGCGTCCTCACTATGTGATCCGCTATGACGGGCACATCAACGAGACCATCGGCCACCTCGTCGCAACTTCCCTCGACAGCGAGTACGCCGCGCTTCGACAAGAGTTTCGTTTCGAGCCCACGGACCCCATCGAAGTCACCCTCTATACCAACCGCGAGTTTCGCGACGTGACTCATGCACCTGCCTGGGCGTCTGCCTTGAACGATGGCGAAATAAGGATACCCGTCGAGGGGCTCACCGAAATCACGCCAAGGCTTCGACGGGCCATTCGTCACGAGCTCACACACAGCTTCATCAACGCCATGACGCGAGGGAATTGCCCGTCGTGGTTTCATGAAGGCCTCGCGCAGCTGCGTGGGAGCGACCGGATGGATCCCTATCCGACGCTTCGCGTCGCGCAGGCAGAAGGTAATCTCTTGCCGCTTTGGAGCCTCGAAGGCCTCTTCGTCAACTACTCGAAAGAGAAAGCGCGACTCGTCTACGCGGAAGCGCTCGCTGCCACGGAATATCTCGAGCTGCGTCGCGGACGCGAATCGCTGCGGAAGATTCTAATGATTCTTGGCAGCTCCCATACCATGAACGAGGCGCTGAAAGCGGTCGTTGGCCTCGACTACCAAGAATTCCAGACGGCATGGGAAGCGGATCTGAAGCGCTTTCACCCGAGCACCCACTGAAATTCCGCTCGTGTCTCATTTGGACTATGCTGGGGACGCCATGTCGAAATTTTCTTCATACCGCACGCTAATCGCGGGCATCCTGTCTCCGGCGCTCGGGGCCGGGCTCGGCATTCTCGTTTATACAAGCCTCACCCGTGCGAGCAGCGACCGTGACGCCGACTTCGTCTTTCGACTCTCGATGACGGCGCTCGTAATGGTCGTCCCGTTCGTGATCACGCTGCTCCTGGCGCTCGGCGATCGACGACGCGCGGCCTTCAGCAAATCCGCGAAGGTGGGCCTGACGCTCGCAGTCTTGTCGCTCGCCCTCGCGTGGGTCCCCATTCGAGGCGCGCTGAGCCGCCAACGTCAGGCGACGAACCTCGCCTTGAGCGGCGTCAAGGCGCCGGTCCTGGACACCGTCGACATTTATGGGAAGCGCCACCGCCTGGCCGATCACGACGGCAAAGTCGTGCTCGTGAACGTCTGGGCAACCTGGTGCGGGCCGTGTCGCAGGGAAATGCCGGAACTGGAACGGCTCTACCAGTCGCGAAAAGACGACGGGTTCATGATCTTCGGGCTCTCGACCGAGGAAGTCGAAACTCAGTTGACGTTCACCGAGGAAGTCACCGTAAGCTATCCTCTGCTAACGATCCAAGGAGAGGTGCCAGAAATTTTCAGCGCCACCGCGCGTTACCCGGCGAACTTCCTCATCGACCGCGACGGGAATCTGCGGCCGGCGCCGAGCGTCGATCAGCCCTTCGCGAACCTGGAGGCCGCCGTCGACGCTTTGCTCGCGGACAAGGGGGCGAGCGAGTAGCACCAGTCCGTTGCAGTCCGGAATATCAGCTTCAAGAACCAGGGCAAAGGCGGGAGGAGTTGGAGCTGCGCGGTCGGCTTCAGAAATCCGTCGTCAACCCAATCGTCAGAACGAACCGATCCTTGTTGAACCGGGGGAAATTGGAGTCCCGAATCTGATAGTTGCCCCCGACGCGGGCCACCAAATCGGGGCGGATCTCGTAGTTGAAGCTGAAGGAGTAGAGCTGAAATTTGTCCGTGACCGTCTCGAGCACTTCTTGTCCATCCTCGTTGGTGAAACGCGTCGGTCGGGGGTATGTGTTCTGCCCGACGACCACTCCAGGGCGAATGTAGAACCGCTCCCTCAAATAGAAATCGACCGAGCCACCGAAGCGATTCTCGACAAAGAACCAGTTATTGCCCAACACCGACGGCCGAGTATCTCGCCCATACAGCGCGCGGACGCGAAACAGGTGCCCGACAGGAGCGATGACATCCGCCGAGCCGATGAAGCCGGTATAATCCGCCTGCGCGGCGATCTGGGGCACGAGTCGCTTGTAGCCGAACAGCGCTTTGCCACGGACGTCTCCCGTTGGCGCGAACACGAAGCCCGCCTGCGCGCCATAGCTGGTCCCATCTCTTGCCGCGCTGTCGTCGAAATAGTCGATCACATCGAACATGCCTTCAACAAGAGCCGAGGTCGTACTCGTGAGATGCTTGACGAAGCCGAGGCGAGCACCTTGCTCGTTGCGATCCAACAGGCTTCTGACGGATGAATCGAATTCGTCCGCGAGCGGGTCCTGATGAAGGTAGCGTGCATGCTGGTAGCGCAAAGTCAGCTCCTGTTGCGCGCCAATGGACAGGTCGAGGTCAACCTCCACCCGAGTCAGCTCGCGGTCGAGAGGAACGTCCACCTCGCTAGAAGGGCGCACTTTGCCAGTCTCGAGCGAGCCACTACCTCTCAAAACAAAGTCCCGCCCCCCAATGGCCCCGCCGATGCGGGTCACATTAAAGACGTCTCGCAGTTGTTCGAGATCGCGGAAGTACACGAAATCGAGCTCCTGATAGACATCGAGAAGACCCCTATTGCCCATAGGAACAACGGCACGGAGACCCGGACCAAGGAGAAAGGACACGTCCTCCACCGGAAATTCCGAGGACGAAAAAGCGTTCGAGTCATAGCCGACGCCGAGTCGAAGCTTCGGCGTCAGCCGAAACGCACCGACCTGCCACTCAGTGGGCGCAAGCGCCTGGTCGATCTCCCGAAGCATGAGGTCGTCGTTCTGAGCGAACGACAACCCGGCACCCGCAAGGAGAAAATAAGCGACGAAAACTCTAACGATCCGTAACGAACAAACGGTCATTTGATACCTCGGTCGTAACATTGGAGCTCAACCCGGATAACGAAATAAGAGAAGGATGCTCCACTCGATGTGCGCTCTCGACGTGAGGCGAGGATTGCATCTCGGGCACGATGCTCTCCAAAAGATTCCGTAGACGATGGGTCGGTGACCGCTCACGCGCAAAAGCACCGAGCTGCTCTACGCGGCCAGCGAGAAGCGTCCACGCAACGGCCTCCTGTTTGAGGACAAAGATTGCCGGATGCACGGTCTTCTCCATCCTGTGGCGGTCGAAGCCGAGCTCCTCGAAGAGCTTCTCGCCGGGGCGGATACCCGTGAACTCGATGGGAATGTCGACTTCCGGCTCGAAGCCGCTCAGCTTGATCAGATCGAACGCGAGATCCAGAATCTTGACCGGCTCCCCCATATCGAGAACGAAAATCTCTCCGCCTCGCCCCATCGAGCCCGCGACCAAGACGAGCTGCGTCGCTTCCCAAATGGTCATGAAGTAACGCCTCATCTCCGGATGCGTAATGGTGACGGGCCCTCCCGCCGCGATCTGTTGCTGAAAAATGGGAACCACGGAGCCCGTCGAGCCCAACACGTTGCCAAAGCGAACCGAAACGAACTTCGTCGACGACTGCTGACTCTTCCCTTGAAGAATCATCTCCGCCGTGCGTTTCGTCGCCCCCATGATGGAAGTCGGGTTCACCGCCTTATCGGTGCTCAACATCACGAACGTCTCGACCCCGTGACGATCCGCCCCATCCACCACGTGCTGAGTGCCGACGACATTGTTCCGGACCGCCTCCGCCGCATTCCATTCGAGCATCGGTACATGCTTATGCGCGGCCGCATGGAAGACGACATGAGGCTTGAACGTGTCGAGAATCGCCTCGACGCCTTCCTCGTCACAGAGATCCGTCAGGCACGGAACCAAATGGCCATCGCCCCCTACCTTCAGAAGCTCCGAATGGATCCGGAACAGCTGCGGCTCCGACCGCTCGAGCAAGACCAGCACCTCGGGCGCAAGACGCGCCACCTGACGACTGATCTCGGACCCGATGGACCCCCCGGCGCCCGTCACGAGCACACGTTTTCCTTCCAGAAACCGCGTCAACCGTACGGTCTCGAGATCGGCAACGTGCCGACGCAGCAGATCCTCGATGGATACGTCCCGAACGCCCCCGAGACTCACGCGCCCACTTAAGATCTCTGAGAGACTCGGAATGATCTTCA
>SMVB01014724.1_pt1 | contig 24633 bp, 23 predicted proteins | sample 2456461 | NCBI WGS metagenome assembly SMVB01 (sample SAMN11095934, study PRJNA526329) | marine sediment metagenome | biome: Marine sediment; feature: Surficial sediment; material: Deep marine sediment; isolation source: Hadal surficial sediment | place: Pacific Ocean | collected 2014-05 | depth...
CGATATGCCGGCCGTCGGCGGCCGCGATGATAACGCCCCATGGATCCCGGTAAAGTTCTTGTTGCTTGACCATTTCAATCTCCGGATTAGAGTTCGCTATGCCTCATTCTAGGGGGTCACTTTCCTTTTTTAATAGCGAAATATAGTAAATAATAGTTTCCATGATGGAAATTAAACGGATCCACCATTTCCGTACGGTGGTGGAAGCCGGCGGACTGTCGAAGGCCGCGGCGTTATTGCACCTCACCCCCGGCGCCTTGTCCAAGTCGATCCGGCAACTCGAGGACGAAACCGGCCAGACCCTGTTTCATCGCGTCTCTCGAAAACTGCTGCTAACGGACAGTGGCACTCACTTCTATCACGCCAGTGAAGCGCTGATGTTGGAATACAACCGCGTGCTGAAAGCGCTCGCGCATGGGACGCCGAAGCCCGCTGCGGCGCTGCGGATCGCATCATTCGAAGTTTTCACGACCCATGTCTTGGCTGCGGTCGTCGCGGCATTGCGTGTGACGGTGCCGCTGCGAGTGCTGGAGCTGCCGGTGCGTCGCATCGGTCAGGCAGTTGCCAATCGCGAGGCCGATCTCGGCATAACCTACGCACCCTACCCGCAGCGAGGATTGGAATTTACGCCGATTGGTGTCGCCAAATTCAGCATCTTCGCACGCCGCGGCGCGTTCGAAAATACGGCTTTTCCCGACCTGCCATTTGCGCTACCGACGACCGCTATCGATGGCTCCACCGCCGGCCTACTCGGCATCGACGGGTGGCCCTACGAACAGATATCGCGCCTCGTCCGCTTTGAGTTGACCTCGCTCGAATCGGCGCTCGCGCTGGCGCGCCGGGGACTTTGCGCGGTGTTTATTCCCAGATTCGTCGCCGCGATCTACAATCGGGGTTTACCGCGCGCGGCGCACCTCGTCGCGAGGTCATCCCCGCCGCGGATGCGCCGGGTCGAGCACCCGATTTATACCGTGACCCGCAGCGAACAATCCAACGACGATCACCTAAACGAGTTCATTGAGCGCCTCGTGACGATTATCGCACGCTCCCCAAAATTAGATTGATGGCGACGCGGCCGCGATGATGATGGGTGTTGCGCCGGCGTGAATCGAACGTTACATTTCAACAAGACTGTCACGAGCCTCTCAGAAAAGTCTGAGTTGACCACCCGCGTCCACCAATAATCGATAGTCCGCCAGCCACTGGTCGCCCCACCAATTGGCGTTGGCCTCGGTATTTCTGAGATCGACCTGACCCGCGTCGGCCAGGAAATGAAAGCACTCGTGACTGAGGGTGTGCACGGCGCACTCCTCGAGGTCGTCAAAGTAAAACGTCTTTTCACCCGAGTACCAACCCTGATCGTGGGTTGTCGATGGGATCCGTCCCCAATGCTCGTAGGTGAACGGTGGTGCCAAGATGACGTTGACGCTCGCGCGGATCCGGTAGCCGTGCTCGCTCTGGCGTCGGCGTGTCTCCCCAGGAAACGTACACTCGCCGTGCAACAGCGCGGTCTTGCTCAGCGGCAGGAGCTTGACCCAATCGAGCACGGCGGTGTCGTAGTCATCGAGCCGATGATTGATGTAGTCGAGCACGTGGGGCATGCCCACCTTATCGATCACGGTATAAGTAATGTTGGCCAACAACTTTTAAATGCAACGAATTCATCAAAACAGAGTCGCCGATAGACAACTGCGTCCTTATTACTAGCCGTATGATACCGTGCGCGGGCTCGCCCTAAGCGTGCCGGGATAAGGTATGGCGGGTCTCGTGATCACCGTCGGAACCCGCTAAACGAGTCCGCAGCACTGTCAATTTTCCTGTTCGCTTGCGATTATAGGGGTATCCACGAAGCGATTGGAGTTCGATGAACCTTAAGCCCGACATTGTCGACCAGCATGAGATCCACGCCGAATGGCGCCGCGAGATCCACGCCTACCCCGAGCTCGCCTACGAGGAGCATCGTACGGCGAAGTTTGTCGCGGAAAAGCTTGGCCAATTCGGGATTGCAATCGAAACCGGTATCGGTCGCACCGGTATTGTCGCGACTATCCGCAACGGTAGCAGCGATCGCAGTATCGGATTGCGCGCCGACATGGACGCACTCCCGTTGCAAGAGCTCAACGAATTTGATCACCGCTCGACAAACGACGGGGTCATGCATGCCTGCGGCCATGACGGCCACACGACCATGCTGCTGGCCGCCGCCGAATACCTCGCCAAAAACCGAAATTTCGACGGTACCGTGCATCTCATCTTCCAACCCGCCGAGGAAGGCGAGGCCGGCGCCAAGGCGATGATGGATGACGGTTTGTTCGAACGCTTCCCGATGGATGCCGTCTACGGCATGCACAACTGGCCGGGCCAAGCTGTGGGCAAAATGGCGACACGCATCGGCCCGATTATGGCGGCGATGGACATCTTTGAAATCAAGATCATCGGCCGCGGCGGACACGCCGCGCTGCCTCATCTCGCGATCGATCCGATCCTGATCGGTGCGCAACTGGTGCAACAATGGCAGGGGATCGTCTCGCGCAACGTCAATCCCATCGAGGCCGGCGTGATCTCCGTGACGCAGTTTCATGCCGGCGATGCGTGGGCAGTGATCCCGAACGAGATCGTTCTGCGCGGTACCGTGCGTTCATTCAAGCCCGCCACGCGCAAGATGATTGCCGAGCGGATGCAGCAGTTGACTGCCGGCATCTGCTCGGGCAACAAATGCGAATACCTATGGTGGTACGACCAGCGCTTCCCCCCAACGGTAAACGCCGCGACGGAAATGAAGGCCGCTGCCACAGCGTCGACGGCCTTGATTGGCGCGGCGAATTTCAACAGCGACGTCGAACCCTCGACCGGATCGGAAGATTTCGGTTATATGCTGGAAGAAAAACCCGGCTGTTACATGCTCATTGGCAACGGATCCAGCGACGGTGACTGCCTCCTACACAATCCGCACTACGACTTCAACGACGAAATTATTCCGCTTGGCGCGAGCTATTGGGTCGGGCTAGTCGAACAAGAACTACCAGCTCGGGACTAATCACCATGCAGAACTATCACACGGAGAAATTCGTCGACGGCTACGTCTTTCTCGAAGGCCCGCGCTGGTACGAAAAACGGCTTTGGGTCTCCGATATATTTGCGCAGCGAGTCTACTGCATCACCGCGGACGGGCGCGCGGAGGTTGCTGCGGAAGTGCCCGGACGGCCGTCGGGTCTCGGCTTTCTGCCCGACGGCACCCCACTGATCGTTTCCATGCAGGATCGATGCCTCTACAAACTCCTCGGCGGGCCGCTTGAATTGCACGCCGACCTCAGCAAATCGGTGCGCGCGGATATTAACGACATGGTCGTCGACGATGCGGGCCGCGCCTACGTTGGCAACATGGGCTACGATTTCTTCGGTGGCGGGGAACCGGCGACCGCCGAAATTACCCTGGTGCAAGCCGACGGCTCGCACCGCATCGTTGCCGACGATCTCAATTTCCCTAACGGCATGGTGATCACCGATGGCGGCGACACCTTGGTCGTTGCCGAGTCGTTCGGCGCCCGGCTCACCGCCTTCGCGCGCGCCGCCGACGGTGGCTTGGGCGATCGCCGCGTCTACGCCGACCTCGAGGGCCTGATCCCGGACGGCATGTGCCTGGATAGGGACGGTAATATTTGGGTGTCGGGTGCGATGGGTGGTGCGTTTGTGCTGGTCAATCCTTCCGGCGCGATCATCGCACGTATCGACGTGAAACCCGATTCGGCGATCGCCTGTCAACTCGGCGGTGCCGATGGACACACGCTCTATTGCCTCATCTACGCTGGCGGTATCGAGGAGTTGTCGCGTGGCGATCCGGGTGCGCGGATCGAGACGGTAAATGTCGAGTCAGCTGCCGCCGGTTCGCCGTGATCGCACCCGCGAACGGCGCTGCTCGAACCAACTCCGGTTACTGAACAATCGCGCCGTCGACGGACCGCACGATATCGAGGTGAAATCCCTTACACTAATAGATTCGAACGACACCAACGGCCTATACAACGTCGATACAACAGACGAACAAATGGCAGCGATTATCGCTACGGACGCCCGCAAGGGTTTTTGTTCGCTTCGGCGATAACGGCTATTCAGCCCTGTAACCGGAGGATTTAGATGAAACTGTACGATTGCCAAATGGCACCCAACCCACGCCGCGCACGTATTTTCCTGCATGAAAAAAATGTCGATGTAGAAAAAATTGAACACAACATCCTTGGCGGCGACAACCTCAAAGAAACGTATCTCAAGATCAACCCCTGGGGCACGCTACCGGCACTGGAACTCGACGATGGCACCATCATCCGCGAAGCGCCAGCTATCTTTCGCTACATCGAAGCGACCAATCCGGAACCCAACCTATTGGGCAACAACCCGAAGGAAGCGGCTGAGATTGAGGCCTGGGAACGATTTTCCGAATTACAGGGTATGGGTGCTATTGGTGAGTTTTTTCGTAACCAAATGGAAGGATTGAGCGGCCGCGGCTTACCCGGACCGGCGAGCCTTGAGCAAATTCCAGCACTGGTCGAGCGTGGTAAAAAGCGCGCTGCATGGTATTACGAACAGATCGACCAACGCTTGGGCGAATCAGAATACATCGGATCGGATCGCTACACTGCTGCCGATATTACCGCGCAATGTGCAATCGATTTCGCTAATGCAGTGGGATTACCCACGCCTGAGACATGTACCAATATCGCCCGCTGGCACAAGGCCGTTAGCGCACGGCCCAGCGCAGCTGCATAAAGCAGGTTATCCCGCCTGCAGGCGCGTCGCACGGTGCACGCGGATCGTTTCCGACTTAAGGCAAGGCCGTACTTCCTAGGAGCTGGTCGGGCCTAGGCGTTGGGTAACGGGAAAGTCCGACACGCTCCGAGGTTAAACCGGCGATCCGGGCTTGAACTCAGGCGGACGCTTTTCGCGAAAGGAGGCCACACCTTCCTTTGCCTCCGGTCCGGTAAAACCCAACATCTCGAGCGCCGTCGACGCATCGAAGGCCGGACCGGCCATGCGGTACCAATTGTTGAGCGCGTATTTCGTCCAGCGGATCGCCGACGGCGCCCCTGCGGCGAGGCGCTTGGCGATTTCAAGCGCCTTGTCCTGAAGTTCATCGTCTTCCACACACAGTGAAACCAGGCCGTACTTTTCCGCATCTTCACCGTTTATCGGTTCACACAGCAGCAACAGGTATTTCGCCTTCGCCATACCGCACAACAACGGCCAGTTGATGACCGCCGAGTCACCGGCGGCAACGCCGAGCCGGGTGTGACCATCGACGATCGTGGCCGACTTGCCCGCGATCGAGATATCCGCCAACAGCCCCGCGACGAGACCCGCGCCGACCGCGACCCCGTTTAGTGCGGAGACGATCGGCTTGGAGCAGTTGATGATGTTGTAAACGAGATCACGCGCCTCCTTCCATGCCCTCATCCGAGCTTCGGGATCGGCGATGATTTCCTCGATCATGTCGAAGTCACCACCGGCGGAAAAGGCCTTGCCTTTGCCGGTCAAAATCACCACGTCAACGTCCGGATCATCGTCGATATCACGCCAGATATAGGTCAGTTCCCGGTGGCCGAATTTGTCCAAGGCGTTGAGAGTCTCAGGTTTGTCGAAGGTGATCCGTAAGATCCGATCCGCCGGCGAATCGAGTTTGAGGACTTCATATTTGGCATAGTTTTCAAGCATTAGATTTCCTTGTGTGAAATTTCGCAATGTAGCTAATCGATCACCCGCTCCCCAGTCGCGAATAGTAGCCACACGATAGCGCCAACGATATTAATGGCGGCGCCGAGCATAAACGCGGCGGCAAAGGTGCCTGTCGTATCCACTAGCCAGCCGGTGATGATGACACCGATGATCCCCGGTACCGTCCCAGCAGTATTCGTGATCCCCATTAAAACATCGGCATAGCGTGGTGCGATGTCCAGATGATTGGGCACAAAACCCGACCACGTGAATGCCGCCATGCCCAGCGCGCCGCACATATACAGCACCGCAATTCCAGCGGTATCGACGCCACTTGCCAACAGCATGAAAATTGCCGATCCGACCAAACCAATGGTCTGCATGATCTTGCGCACCGCGGTCAAGCTGAGCCCGCGCTTTACCATTCCATCGGCGATCCAGCCCGAAAGGTTGCCGACGATGAACATTGTCATCCACGGCGCCGCCGAATACAGCCCGGCGCTGGTGATACTTAAACCCAACTGGCCGCGGAAATAACTCGGTAACCAGGCAAGCAGCATGTAAAATACCCAATTGCTGCAGAAATGATTGATGAGCAAGGCCCAAACGGCCTTGGACGAAAAAATTTTGCGCCACGGTATCGGTGGCTTTTCGCCCTCAGGGACAGCGAACTCTTCAAGCAGCGCACGTTCGTCGTGGCTTATCCTCGGATCATCAGCCGGGTCGTCATGCGCCTGAAAGAACCACAACGCCGTCCATACGAATCCCAACGCGCCGAAGATGTAAAAGACGCTCGGCCAGCCGTAGGTGCTCACGATCCAGCCGCTGGTGGTCAAGGCGAACAGGGTCCCAAGCGGAATACCACTGAGTAACAGCGCCACCGCGCGTGAGCGTTCCGATGGGGGTACCCAGCGACTAAAAATTGAGTACGCAGAGGGAAACATGGCGGCCTCACCGAGGCCCATCGCGATACGCGCGAGGATCAAGATCGGTAGCGACAGGAACACCGCAGCCGGCGTGAATATCGTCATTATCGACCACCACAACACCGCCAAACCGAGTACGATCCGCCCACCGATACGGTTGGCGATCCACCCCGCCGGCGCCATGAACAGCATATAGCCGATAAAAAACGATGAAAGGACGAATCCCTTCACGGTTTCCGACCACCCGAACTCTTCCTGCATTGCGAGCACGGCGACCGAGATATTTACGCGGTCGATGTAGCATACGAAGACCGCGCCAAAACAAAGCGCCACCATTGTGTAGCGGCGCGGCCACCGCTTTGTGCCGGCGATGGTCGTGGCCGTCGTTTCTGTTCCCGTCATGTAATTTCCTCCCCTTCCGACGAGAAGATAAGGCATAGCGAGCCTTTTAGGAAACTCGCGACCTTGATTTCCGGGCGACGCCAGTCGCAAGATAGCAAACGATGAAACCGGGCACGAATTCCGTGATCTGAGGAGACGATCGAAGATGAACCAACCCGTTTGTTTGATCAGTGGGGTAGGACCCGGTACCGGCACTGCCCTGACTCGCCGTTTTGCCGAGGGCGGCTACCGCACCGCGATGCTCGCGCGTAACGCCTCCAGGCTGGCCGAATTGGAACAGACGATCACCGGCGCAAAGGGCTACGTCTGTGACGTCACCGATGAGAGAGCTGTTAATGCCACTGTCGCCGCCATAGGCCAGGACATGGGCGCTCCATCGATCCTGATCCATAACGCGGTTGGCGGCACGTTCGGCAGCTTTATGGATATTGACCCCGCCGACCTGAAGCGCAATTTCGACATCAATACGATGGGATTGTTGTACTTAGCGCGGGCCTGCGCACCGGCCATGATCAAGGCCGGTTCAGGGGTAATTCTGGCTTCGGGCAATACCTCTGCGCTACGTGGGAAACCCGATTTTGCCGCTTTCGCGCCGACCAAGGCGGCGCAGCGCATCCTGGCCGAATCGATGGCACGAACCTTGGGGCCACAGGGCATTCATGTCGCCTATGTACTCATCGACGCGGTGATCGATCTCGCCTGGACCCGCAAGATGCTGCCCGACAAACCGGATGACTACTTTATTCAGCCCGCCGCGATTGCCGACACCGCGTACCAAATCGCACACCAGGATCGCTGTGCCTGGTCGTTTAATGTCGAAGTGCGGCCGTTTGGGGAGGTGTGGTAGTACAAAAGCTGATCGAAAATGTGCTGTATGTTGGTGGTCGCGTAAAGATTTATTTTTAAACACGGAGAACACGGAGATAAAATATTTTTACTTTTATAATGTTATTTTATTCTCCCCGTATTTTTAGTGTTCTTGACTCTGGCTTCCTCGGCCATTGCTCCTGCGTTGCTCTCGGCTCCTAGCTGAGAAATTTCTTCAGCGTCATATTCGTATAATACGGCGTAAGGTCTGGCGTAAACGCCCGATGCGCTAGTAACCTGTCGAAATGATGCATCGCAAGCGGGAATGTGTCTGTTACGCTATCGTCGAAAATCACGCCGCACCCCGCCGCCTCGATTCGTTCCGGTGCGGTCCGTGACAACGCAAACAAGACCAGCTCGGCCGCGAAACAGATATCCGCGAGCGTCATATTCTCACCAAGCAAAAACGGTGGTTTGCTGCCAAGTGCAGTTTCGACCCCGCCAAGATAGGTCGAAAAAGCCTGCGCCATGTCGTCGTGCAATTCTTGGCTAAGGCCCTTGCCCATCAAGCCAAATAGATAACGCTGGCTATCACGGGCGAAAATCAGCGAGGCGTCCAGGAACGCGTCGATGCGCGCCGCCGTATAGAGGTCACTGCCGTATAGCGGTGGCCCACTACGGCCGAGGCGCGCGACCGCACGCATCATGGCGTTCGATTCGAAGATGCCGACGCTCCCGTCGGGACTGAATGCGACCGGCACCGTGCCAAACGGATTCGCCCTCAGAAATTCGTCGGTCTTATATAACGTGCCGGAGAATCCTGCGCGCGATTCACGCAACCATTCACCATGTGATCGATCTTCGGCGCTAAGCGGTCGTGCATCGAAGTCCCACAGCCAATCCTTAAGTTCCTTCGGCGACGCCCCGCGGATCTCGAGTTCCACCCCGGTGAGGCGCGCGGCGATGGTGGATTTATACAGGCGGGGATTGGGCAGATAGGAAAAAATACGTAAGTCAGCCATCGTGATCCGCCCGTTATACTGAACTGGGGAACGAGGGCCGGTCGTAACCGTGCACGGTCTTACGCACGATGTCCCGGCGGTGCCGCACAGTGGTGCTGTCGCGCACACATTGTCGGTGGTGCGCTGGCCGATCGGGTGGCACGGTGCTTCGCGGCGCATTATTCGGTGGCAGTGAAAAGCCGGTGTGTGCCAGCATGCTCGGCGGGCCGATCTCCGCCCCAGGGCCGAACCGTAAAGTCATATACCAAGCACTAATAACCGCTGCACCAGGGCTGAAGGTTCGCGACCAATTCCGAGGCGCTTTGGTAACGGTCGGCGGGATCTTTGGCCAGTAGATGATCGACAATCGACTGATATTGGTGCAGATGTTCCGGTAACGTGGGAACGTCCGCGTAAAGGTGCTGATAAACCAGCGCACCGGGGGAGCTGGCGTGGAACGCCTTTTTGCCGGTCAACATCTCGAACAGAATCATGCCGAGGCCATAGAGGTCGGTCCGCTGATCGACCGCTTGGCCCAAGCCTTGTTCGGGGCTCAAATAGTTGAGTGTCCCGAGAATGCTGCCGGTCCTTGTCAGATCCAACGATCCGCCCAGGTGTTTGGAAATACCAAAGTCCGCGAGCGCCAGGGAATCATCTGAACGGAACATGATGTTGCCAGGCTTTAAGTCGCGGTGCACGATATTGTGTGTGTGGATCGCTTCGAGCCCAAAAGCGATATTCAAGGTGTATAGCAGTGCGTCCTCCGTGCTGATGCCGTTTTCGATACGATGCTTGAGATCGCCGCGGGTAAAGAATTCAACGACGATATAACCATAGTCCGGAGTAAAGTCGTGGCCGTAAAACTTAACAACGTAGGGGCTATCAATTTGGGCCAACAATGCGGCCTCCTGGGCAAAACGTTTTTTGACGGTATCGTCTGCGAAAGAGTGCAAATCCATAATCTTCAGAACTAAAGTCAACTGGTCTTCGAGGCGCTCGGCCAGGTAAACCCGCGAGTGGGCACCTTGGCCAATCAAGCGGACGAATTTGTAGCCGCTCTCGATCTCGCCTTCGCGGCCCACAAGTTTGCCGACGATCTTTCGATCCTGCGCGTATTTACCACTACCGAGCGGATCGGGCTTTGACAAACGCCGTTCACTGACGCCCAACGAATCCAGGATCTGTGGCAGCTTGTCGCTTGTCAGTTCCGATTTGACCACATAAACGGTCGCGGGCATTTCGGCGGCCTTGCTCGCCACAAAGGCGTCAGTTTCATTCGCTAATATGATGGTCGGCGGTAGCTCCGCGTGGAGCGAAAACACGGCGAGCCAGGCAAGACCGCTTTCGGTGCCGCCCAGCCTATCTTGGATAACGAGAAGGTCATACAGATCCCAATCGAATTCGGGCCCAGGCCGTCCATCTTGCTCCGGATCAAACTCGGAGACTTCTACCTGCGGGTAGCGTGCCGCGAACATCCTGCGCAACATTGCCATGTACTCTTTCGAGTCGTTGATTAATATGATCCGCATGGGTTCCGAATGTTTCAATCGTAACGGCGGCGCACACGACGCCACGTGACTAGTGCGGCCGAATTATGCCACGATGGGAAACCGGATTTGGCAACGGTTACGCAAAGTAGCGTAGCTTAGCGATATTTCGCAGCTCCTACCGGTAAATTAATAAGCTGAGCCGCGCGCTGCCCCCGGCGACATTTGGCTCGGGGTATGTGCGCCCGGATCGATGTGCTGCTGGTCACCCTGTCGGTACCCTCGATCGAGTTCGGGGATCAGCGGGGCTAGCGGTAGCGCCGATTGGTCTTCATTGACTACAACACAGCCGGTGCCATCACAGTAATAGGTTTCGTGCACGAGGACCTCACCACTAAAAGAACCCGACGCGATGGTAAGAATGCCGCTGTAGGTGGTGAGATAGGTGCCGTCTGCCCTAGCACCACAGCTCCCTGCCACGCAGCTCACAACGAGTCCGCTGGAACCGCGAATACCGATGGTCGCGGTCTTGGTTTTAATGTGAAAGCTCTTACGTTTGGCTTTGCCAATGGCGCCGGTGACAAAACGTACGGTGCCTTTCAGTAAACTGAAGAACCCACGATCTTCGCGGCCGGCGGAATCGCGAAAAACGTAGTCGGAAAGACGATAGTGAGTATTGGCTTTTAGTGAGGCATAGCCGCCGTCGGTGAACCGGATCTGAACCTTGCCTTCGTCGGTTGTCACGGTGTCACCCGAAGATACCCGGTCGCCCTTGATCAGATAGCGCGTGTGCCCGTGCGCATCAATGGCTTTGACTTCACCGCTAGCAAAAACCACTGTGCCCGCGGCACTTCCCGCCAACGCCCATGGCGTCGCTAAGCCAAGGATCACTAACAAGATCAGAGCTATTGTAAAGCGATTATCAGGCATCTCACTCCGTCAGATCCCGCACCCTATCGGTCATCGGATGTTGGTGTCCTAGTGCAGGGTAAGGATGCGCTACGGTGCCATCTGATTCAACCGGCGATCGATAAGCTTACAGTTGGGTTTCGTTCTCGACCGGAACCGCGTTAGAATTTCGGATCCTTCATCCAAACAATAAGACGACTAACGGAGCAACTGTGACACAGATTCAATTTTTGGCGCCCACATCGGTGGATGATGCCGTACGCTACCTCAGCGAAGCCGGCGCAGCAGCCCGAGTCCTGGCCGGCGGCACCGACCTGCTGGTACAGCTGCGTGCGGGGCGCGTACGTCCGAATATGATCATCGATATCAAGCAGATCCCCGAACTCAAATTAATCCAGGCAGAAAATGGCGGATTTCGTGTCGGCGCTGCAGTGGCGGGGGCCGAACTCAGCGAGCATGCCAACATTAAAGGGATGTGGCCGGGTGTCGTCGAAGCAATGGACCTCATCGGTTCGACTCAAATCCAAGGTCGCGCCAGTCTCGGCGGCAATCTTTGTAACGCATCGCCCGCGGCGGACGCCGTGCCGGCGATGATCGCCGCCGATGCCAGCTGCACCATCGCCGGCCCCGATGGCAGACGCGAGGCCAAAGTCGAAGACATCGTCACCGGCCCCGGACAAACCTCGCTCGCACCGGGCGAATTCATTGTCAGTTTTTATCTGCCCGCGCGGGCGCCGCATTCGGGCGATGCCTACCTGCGGTTTATTCCGCGCACCGAAATGGACATCGCGGTGGTCGGTGCCGGGGTCAGCCTGACGCTGGACGATGCGGGCACCTGCGTCGCGGCACGGGTCGCTCTGTGCGCGGTCGCGCCACGTCCACTACTGGTCGCCGCGGGCGCAGAAGCATTGATTGGCACGATGGTCGACGATGCCGCGCTGGCGAACCTCGGCGCCGCCGCCAGCGCTGCTTGTGACCCGATTGACGACAAGCGCGGTACCATCGAATATCGAACGAAGGTGGCCGCGGTGCTAGCGCGCCGTGCGGCCGGAATTGCGCTGGGCCGCGCGAGGAACAATTAATGTCAAAACATCACGTTACGAGTACCATTAACGGCGATCCCGTCGAATTTCTGTGTGACACTGAGGAGACACTGCTCGATGTATTGCGCGACAAGCTGCAACTGACTGGCAGCAAGGAAGGCTGCGCTACCGGCGACTGCGGTGCGTGTAGTGTCACGATCGACGGCCGTCTTGTATGTGCTTGTCTGGTCCTCGGCGTCGAAGCCGATGGTCGTGACATCGGGACGATTGAGGGAATTGCCGATGGCGATAAGCTACATCCCTTGCAAAAACATTTCCTCGAAGAGGCCGCATTGCAGTGCGGAATATGTACGCCGGGTTTCATTGTCGCCGCCAAGGTACTGCTGGAGCGCAATCCGGACCCGACCGAGACCGAGATGCGCTACTGGCTGGCGGGGAATCTGTGCCGCTGTACCGGCTACGACAAGATAATCACCGCGGTAACCAAAGCCGCAATAGAATTGCGGGAGGAGTAGATCGTGGGTAAAGAAGAAAGGCAATTCAACACGCAGACGCAGAGTAACAAAAGTAGCGGGTATCGTTGGGTCGGTACACGCCCGGTGCGTCCCGATGGTATCGAGAAGGTCACCGGTCGCGCAAATTTCGGCGCCGATTTTACCCTGCCCGGGATGTTGACAGGTCGCATCGTTCGCAGCCCGCACGCGCACGCACGCATCATCTCAATCAACACCGACAAGGCCTTGGCCTTAGCCGGGGTCAAGTCGGTCGTCACCGCCGCCGACTTTCCTGAAATTGGACCGAAAGAACGCGGAGCCGGCGAGCAGCCAATCAACTTCCGCGACCTCTCGCGCAACGTCATGGCGCGCGACAAGGTGCTGTATGACGGACACGCCGTCGCCGCCGTCGCCGCCACCACGCCAGCCATCGCGGAGCAGGCGGCGGCGCTTATTGAAATTGAATACGAAGTCCTGCCGCACGTCATGGACGTGCTCCAAGCGATGCAACCCGATGCGCCAGTCCTGCACGATGATATGTTCACTAAAGGCGTTGAGCCGCGGCCCGAGACACCGTCTAACGTAACGCAACGATTTGAGTTCGGGCTTGGCGATACCGCCGCCGGCTTCGCTGCAGCCGATGTCATCGTCGAGCACGAATTCACCACCCAGACGGTACACCAGGGTTATATCGAACCCCATGCATGCGTGGCGGATACGACTGAAGACGGCATGTCGACGGTTTGGGCCAGTAGCCAGGGACATTTTATGGTGCGCAACTATAGCGCGATGGTGTGCGGGATGGAGATCTCCAAGATTCGTGTGCTACCGGCGGAGATCGGCGGTGGCTTCGGCGGCAAGACGACGATTTATCTCGAACCCGTCGCGATCATACTGTCGAAAAAGGCGCGCAAGCCGGTAAAGATTGTCATGAACCGTGAGGACGTTTTTCGCGCCACCGGGCCAACGTCGGGGAGTCACGCAACGGCAAAGATTGGGGCCAAGAACGATGGTACGATCACCGCGGCCGAGCTGACAATGGAGTTCGATGCCGGCGCCTTTGCCGGCTCGCCAGTGCAGTTTGGCTGTATGACCGGATTCGCCCCCTACGATCTCAAAAACGTCAAAGCCGTCGGATATGACGTCGTCGTTAACCGGCCCAAGGTAGCGGCATACCGCGCGCCGGGTGCGCCGGCGGCGGCATTCGCGGTGGAGTCGACGCTCGACGAGTTGGCCAAGAAACTCGGCATGGATCCGCTTGCGCTGCGCGAGAAAAACGCCGCTCGCGAAGGCACCCAAGCAGCCTACGGGCCCAAGTTGCCGCGCATCGGCTTCGTCGAAACCCTGGTCGCAGCCAAGGAACATCCGCATTATTCGGCGCCGCTCGGACCCAACCAGGGCCGCGGCGTCGCCAGTGGTTTCTGGTTTAATATCGGCGGAGAATCGAGCGCCGCAATACATATCAACGAAGACGGCACCGTGGCGGTGGTCACGGCAAATCCCGATATCGGCGGCTCGCGCGCTTCGATGGCGATCATGGCGGCTGAGGTTCTCGACATCGATATCGATAAGGTTAAACCGATCATCTCCGATACCTCGTCGATTGCTTACAGTATGCTCACCGGCGGCAGCCGCGTGACCTTCGCGGTCGGCAAAGCGGTGTGCGAAGCGGCCGAAGACATCGTGCAGCAATTACGCCAACGCGCCGCCAAAATCTGGGATGTCGAACTTGACTCGGTCGAATGGCGCGATGGCCAGGCCGTCAATCTCAGCGCGGAAAAGGGTGACACCTTGACACTTGCGGCGATCGCCAATAGCGCCGGCAAAACCGGCGGCCCGATCAGCGCCAAGGCCAACATCAATGCCACCGGCGCCGGGCCCGGCTTTGGTACGCATATCTGCGACGTGGAGGTGGATCCCGAAACCGGTCGGGTTACCGTCATCCGCTACACCGCGATCCAGGACGTCGGTACCGCGATCCATCGAAGCTACGTCGAAGGGCAGCTCCAAGGCGGTGCGGCCCAGGGTATTGGTTGGGCCTTGAACGAGGAGTACATCTACGACGACAATGGCTGCCTTGAGAACGGGGGCTTTCTCGACTATCGGATCCCCGTTGCCTCCGATCTACCGATGATCGATACAGTATTGATCGAAGTGCCGAATCCGAAACACCGCTTTGGCGTGCGCGGCGTCGGCGAAGTGCCCATCATCCCGCCGCTGGCCGCGGTCGCGAACGCGGTGGCAGCGGCCACCGGTAGGCGCATGACCGACCTGCCCATTTCGCCGCCCAAACTACTTGCGGCCATCGACGCAGCGAAATAGGTGATTGCCCAAAGCCGGTCCCCCAGTAGTCTGCAATAAATCGCGCCGGACAAGAACCACCCAATGATGACGGTTTATTGTGGGTCAGCACGCTAATGGCAAGCGTCGTATTACAAGCAGAGGTCGCGCGTGAGTTCGCCGACGGCCAGTGTCAGATCGAGGTCAATGCGCGCGACGTCCGCGATCTGATTAAGCGGCTCGACGAGAAATTCCCCGGCATCGCGGTACGACTGCGAAATCGTACGGCGATCGCCATCGACGGCGAGATCTTCCAAGACCCCCTGCTCGAGTCCATTGGCGAAAACAGCGAGGTTTACTTTTTGCCCATGATCGAAGGCGGGTAATGGATCCAGCGCAGATCACCGATCGGTTCGCGCCGTCACCATCCGCGCCCGCGTGGTTTCGATGGGCGCTAGCACAACCGGTCACGTCGAATATCGTCGATGTGGACGGCTGCCCGATCCATTATCTATTGTGGCCGCAGGACAACGAACGCGAACATGGCCGCGGGCTGCTGTTTGTCCATGGTGGTGGCGCGCACGCCAACTGGTGGCGATTTATCGCCCCATTTTTCACCCGCGACTTCCGCATCGCTGCGCTTGACTTGTCTGGGATGGGCGATAGCGGCCGGCGCGACGAATACACCGCGATCCAACGCGCCGACGAAATGAAGGCGGTGATCGCAGCGGCGGAACTGGGGTCCAAGCCCTTCGTCATCGGGCATTCCTTCGGCGGCTTCATCACCATGCGCTTCGGCGCCGCCTACGGCGACGAAATCGGCGGCGCGATCATCGTCGATTCGCCGATCCGCCGGCCGCAAGAGCGCGAAAATTTTAAGCCGCCAACGATGAAACAAAAGCATGTCTATGACTCGTTTGAAACCGCCATCGGCCGGTTCCGGTTGCTGCCCGCGCAAGCATGCGCAAATGATTTCATCGTCGATTTCATCGCGCGGCACTCAGTCAAGCGCACCGATGGCGGCTGGACCTGGAAGTTCGACCTCGGCGTCCTGTCGCGGCGGCGTTTTGGTGAGCCATTTCATGAACACCTGCAGAAGGTTCGCTGCCGCGCGGCGTTGATCTTTGGCCAGTCAAGTGCGCTGGTCAGCCGCGAGACCGCCGCGTACATGTCCGAACTCATGGGTGCCGAGGCGCCAATCGTCGAGATCCCGGAAGCGCAACACCACGTCATGCTGGATCAACCGTTGGCTTTTGTCGCCGCGCTGCGCGCGCTGCTCGATGGCTGGGTACGGAGCTGAGTTGACTTCTACGGTCAATCGATCGAGTATTTTCCGCCAGCAATAAATTACCAATACCCAGTGTTCTGTCCACGGACCCGCTGCGGCGAGTCCGGAACCGCGATGCTTATCGCCACCGAGGAGAATAAAATGAAACTATTGAGTTCGTTTGGTCCCAATCCGCGCGTTGTACGTATGTTTATGATCGAGAAAGGCATCGATATGCCCCATGAGGAACTCGATCTCATGGCCGCCGAAAATCGCGCCGAGGCCTACGTGAAAAAGAATCCTGGCGGACAAATGCCAGCTTTGGAACTCGATGATGGTACGATCATTGCCGAAACGGTCGCGATCTGTGAATACCTCGAAGAGAAGCACCCCGCACCGGCCTTGTTCGGCACGACCGCCGAGGAGCGCGCCAATACGCGGCAGTGGGTCCGCCGGGTCGAACTGAACATCACCGAGCACATGTATAACGGGTTCCGTTACGCCGAAGGCATCGATCTCTTCCGCGACCGGCTTTTCGTGATCCCCGAAGCAGCCGACGGGCTGAAGGCCAAGGCCAAAGACGCACGCAAGTGGATGGATGGCCTCATCGCCGGGCGGGATTTTATCGCCGGAGACAATCTTAGCATGGCGGACCTCATTCTCTACGGCTGCCTCGATTTCGCCAAAGATGTCGGACAACCACTGGATAGGGATCTTGATAATATCACCGCGTGGTTCGCACGCATGGACGCCCGCCCCAGTGCCACAGCAAGTCTGCACCCAGGCGCGAGCGAGTTGAACATGCGGGGCTAAACGGGGAAACGTTACGTCACACGGCCTCCCACAGAGTCATTCCCGCCGCGATACGATGGCAGCATCCGCGGCGGGGACACCGCAGCGACTAAGATCGCAAAACCATTTCGACGGGCTGAAAGGAGCGCCCGATGAGCTGGCAAGATAGCGTCGAGCAGATCAATAAACGTCGCCAGCTCGCCCGTGCACAAGGTGGGCCAGAAGCGGTGGCGAAACATCATGCGCGGGGCAAGCTTACCGTGCGTGAACGTATTGATTCGCTGCTTGATCCGGGTTCGTTTCGCGAGCACGGACGCCTCGCCGGCGGTGCGGTGCTCGACGACAATGGTGAAATTGCCGAATTCACGCCAGCCAACTATGTCGTCGGCTTCGGCAATATCGCGCACCGACGAGTGGTCGTCGGTGGCGAAGATTTTACCCTCAAAGGCGGATCCCCGAACGCTGCCGGCCTGCGCAAGAGCATCTACGCCGAACACCTCGCGATCCAATACCGTACACCGCTGGTACGCTTGCTCGAAGGTGGTGGCGGCGGCGTCGGCTCGAACGATGACGATCCGCGCAAACCGAGGACCGTCGGCAGCCCGGTATACGATCCACCGCGCTTTCGCATCATCGCCGAGGCCATGGGCGCCGTACCCGTTGTCTCCGCCGCGCTGGGCCCGGTTGCCGGGTTTCCCGCCGGACGGCTCGTTGCGTCCCACTTCTCCGTGATGACCCAATCTACCTCGCAGGTCATGATCGGTGGACCGGCGCTGGTCAAGCGCGCACTGGGGCGCAATCTCAGCAAAACAGAGCTCGGCGGCGCCGCAGTCCATGCGACATCGGGGGTGGTGGACAACATCGCCGAAGATGAGGCGTCCGCCTTCGATCAAATCCGCACCTTTCTGCGATATATGCCGCAGAGCATTTGGGAGCGCGCGCCGCGCGCACCGTGCGACGATCCACTGGATCGCTGTGAAGACGAGCTGTTGTCGATCGTACCGCAGAACCGACGCCATTCCTTTAACATGGCGCGGTTGGTCGAATTGGTGGTTGACCGCGGTTCATTTTTTCAGATGACCGCCGGTTTTGGACCGAGTCTAATCGTCGGACTAGCGCGCCTCAACGGACAATGTATCGGCATCACGGCGAACGATTGCCGCCACCTTGCCGGTGCCATGACTGCCGCGGCGGCACAAAAGATGCGCCGTATGATTGAACTTTGCGATACCTTTCATCTACCTATGGTGCATTTTGTCGACGAACCGGGCTTCATGATCGGGCCGGATGCCGAAGCCGATGCGACCATCCGCTTCGGCATGGCGGCCGTGGCTGCCGCCGCGACGGCGTCCGTCCCATGGGCTTCGGTCCGGGTGCACAAATCCTTCGGCGTCGCCGGCGCGGCGCATTATGGGCCCGATCCTTATTTACTCGACTGGCCGTCAGCCGAATCGGGCGCCCTGCCGCTCGAAGGTGGTGTGGCCGTCGCCTACGGCCGCGATATCGCCGCGGCTGCGGATCCGGACGGCCGGCGCCGCGAACTCGAAGAACAATTCGCCGCCGCGCGCAATCCGTTTCGCGCCGCCGAATCGTTTGCGGTGCACGATATGATCGACCCGCGCGAAACACGTCCAATGCTGTGCGAGTGGATCGAGTGGATCCAGTCGCGCCTCGATGGTTTAACCGGCGAGACCCGATTCATAATGAAGCCTTAATTTGTTCCCGTCATAGCGGACTCGTTTCGGCATCCAGTAGCTATTTACGCCATGAAAGGCGGCGGTCATTCAACTAGATTCCGACCCTCGCCGGCGAGACGAAATACGATACACACACTGGCGTAATGCCTTAAAGGAGGAGATAAAAAATGAGCACAAGAACCGAACAGGTCACAATTACCGTCGGTACCGACGCCATGCCGACCTACGTTGCCCGGCCGGAGGGTGACGAGACCTTGCCTGCAGTGATCGTCTGGATGGAAATCTTCGGGGTCAACGCACACATAAAGGACGTCACCGAACGGATCGCGCGCGAGGGCTATGTTGCCTGCGCGCCGAACTTTTTTCACCGCGTCGCACCCGATCTCGATCTCGGCTACAACGAGGCCGGTATGAACGCGGGCATCGAGCATATGATGCAACTGACCGCCGACAATATGATCGCGGATCAGAAGGCGGCGCTCGCCTACCTGCGCGGACGTGACGATGTGATCGGTAACAAGATTGGGGCTATGGGATTCTGCATCGGCGGCCACATGACCTATTTAACGGCGTGCGAAAACGACCTTGCCGCCGCGGCCAGCTTCTACGGCGGCGGCATTGCCGCGCCGGAGGGCCCTGGCGGCGCGCCGGGCACCCTCAGTCGCACGGCGACGATTAGCTGTCCCATTTTGTGTCTTTTCGGCGCACTCGATACCCATATTCCCCCGGAGCAAACGAACGCGATCGAGGCGGCGCTCAAGGCGCATGGAAGGGACGGCGAGGTCGTGATCTACGATGATGCCGAGCACGGATTCTTCTGCGAGCAACGCGCGAGCTATCACCCGAAATCCGCCGAAAACGCCTGGCTGCGGGTGACCGAATTATTCGCAAAGAATCTGCGTTGACTGCGTGCTGCGACCATTCCGGGTGTGGCAATGCGACCCCAATCTCCCCGCTTAATCGAGCAACTTCAGGCGCAAATAATTGAGCAGGCTAATCACGGCATACTGGCGAACCCTTTCACGATCACCCGGTAAGCGTACCTGTTCGACCTCCGTTCCCGCTTGCGTTGCGATGGCAAGGAATGTCGTCCCTTGTGCACGGTCTCCCGTTGTCGGGAGATCGTGCAAACCGGTGGTTGCGATCCCAATATCCGCACCGAACACCTGGCGCACCGCGGCCGCCATGCTCAATGCCGCTTGTGCGGTACCAATGGAATCGAACGGGACACCGAGTACCGTTTCGCGTACGGCCCCGGCGATCGGGACGACGCTGCCGCGGAACGTCTCGCCCGACGCGTCGATGGCGGATAACCGGGTACTGATGAGGCCACCGCTGGTGATCTCGGCGACGGCTAAGCTTAAACCTTTGGCGGCCAAGCGGTCGAGGACGACCGATTCCATGGTCTCATCGTCAACCGCGAAAATCTTATCGCCGAGGATTTTTCGTACCTCCCGCTCTTCTTCGTCGAGCAGGGCCTGCGCCTGGCCTTCATTCTCGGCCTTGACTGTTACTCGCACTTTAATGCCTTCGATACCACTGGCCTGAAAGGCCAAGGTTGGATTACCGGCTGCATCCAATAAATCGATGCGCCCGGCGAGTAATTCAGCCAGACCGGATTCCGAGTGCCCCCAAGTCTTCAGCACCCGACTCTTGATGATGCAGGTGATCCCCGCGCGCCGCTGCAGATCGGCCAAAATGGTGCCGCTCATCATAGTGCGCATTTCATGCGGCACACCCGGCACGGCATAGATCACCTTCTCGCCAATAGGACAAATCAGTCCGGGCGCGGTCCCGGGCATCTCGGCTATCGTCCTCGCCCCCGCTGGTACGTCCGCCTGACGCAGGTTGTTTTCCGGCATCACCCGGCCGCGCGATTCGAACATTTTTCGAATGCGATCGCCGATCTCAGGGTGCCGTACCAACGGCACACCCATTACCGTAGCGAGCGCCTCGCGGGTAATGTCATCGTGGGTCGGGCCAAGGCCGCCGCAAGTGATCACCGCGTCGCTGCGCGTGAGCGCATAGCGCATACACTCAACCATACGCTCCAAGTTGTCACCGACCTTAATTTGATGCAGTGAGTCGATCCCGGCAAGTGCCAGTTGCTCCCCGATCCACGACGAATTGGTATCCGTTACCTGGCCGAGCAGCAGCTCCGTGCCGATGGCAATTACTTCGCAGCGCATGGGTTTTAAGGATTGATAAGGTAGATCAGGTCTTTAGCCGCCGGCGCTCGACGACCCGCAGCAAGGTGCCATCGCTCGGTCCGATTGAGACGCCGCGGCGCACCGGCCGCGAGACGGCGTTGGCGGGACGTTGCATGCGCAAGCTCGAGAATAAGGTCGCGAGGACAACCTTCATTTCATAAATCGCCAATGCTTGGCCGATGCAAGCGCGATTGCCGCCGCCAAACGGGATCCATTCGTGTGGCGCAAACTTACGTTCGAGAAAGCGCTCGGGCCGGAACGTCCGTGGTTCGGGATACAGATCTTCGCGCATGTGTAGCAGATGGATCGAGGGGCACAGCACGACGTTTTTCGGGTAGGCGAATCCACCGACGGGGAAATCGGCCTTCACGACGCGCGCCACAAAGGGAATGACGTTGCGCACGCGCACACTTTCGCGCACGACCGCATCGAGATAGCGTAATTGCGGCATTTGCTCGATGCCGGGCAGCGCGCCCCCGGCGACTTCTTCCAATTCCGCCTCAATGCGCGCGACCACCTCGGGCTGCGCGAGGATCAACTCAAAGGCCCAGGCAAGCGCCAGTGCAGTGGTGTCGTGACCGGCCGCGAGTACCGTTACAATCGCGTCACGTAGCTCGCGATCGGTCATGCGGCTGCCATCGTCGTAGGTCGTCGCCAACAAGTCTTTCAGCAGACATTCGGGCCTGCGTTCATGGTCCAGTGCCCGTAGCCGCGCAAAATACGCAAACAACTGGGCGTTAAATTTACGCCGCATCCGGTAGAACGGTAGAACGTGGGAATTCTCATAGCGACTGAGCGGAAAAAGATTCCACATCACCAGCGCCAGCGGGTGACGAATGTGCCTGAGCAAACGCCCCATATTCTCTTGCATCAGATCGAATTCAGGCCCCGGCTCGAGTCCGAGAGACGCACGTAAAATCACCCGTAAAGTGACCGTCTGCATCGCCTGATCGGCGCGCACGAGCCCGGCCCCGGTCCACCGATCGGCGATCGCCAATGCCTCGCTCTGCATGGCGTCGAAGAATGTCAGCATGCGCTCCCCTTTGAGCGGCGGCAGCATTATCTTGCGCTGGCGCACGTGCTGCTTTTCGTCGAGGACCAGCACCGACGTATCACCGACGACACTGGACAACAGGGCATTGCTCTCCCCCGCGTGCAATACGGTGCTAGCGCCTTTGAACACCTGGCGGATGTCTTCGGGACGGGTCAGTTGGACCAGTGTGCCGAGTCCCGCCAGCCGGAGGGTAAAGGTGTCGCCGTAATTCGCTGCGCACGCCTCAAGGAACTCAAGCGGACGGAAAGAATAGCGCAATAATTGGTTTACCCGGCCCTGCACAGGGCCCGGCGGGAGTTTCAACGGACCGGTCATAACGCTAACTTCGCGCTATCTGGCTCTCAGGTCAAGTGATTCTCAACGAGTCGAGGATCGACGACGCGCCGATAATCCTACGTAACGATCGTTGTAACGTGCTGTGTCATAGTTAGTCTCTTCAAGATCAAAATCGTCTACCACCCGTAAAGACAAAACCACGAAGAACACGGAGAAAACCATTACTTATTAGAATATTTTTTTCATAAATTTCCGTGTTCTTCGTGTCCTCCGTGGTTAATTGCGAAATTATTTACGAGTTCATGCCTTAGGAACTAAGCTTACGAGCGCCGCTTAGGGATTGTTTTGAAACACTGGATCGTCATGACCGCGACAACCGCGCAAGGTCAGCGTTTTACCCATCCCATCGTCAACAATGGTACAGCCCGGCCAATGTTCATTCCAATCCATCACTACCCTGCGCAAGGCAATGCGCCATTGTCCATCGCGCTTTTCCAGACGATCGATGTAACGGCCACCGTAGAAGAATACATGATGGGTACCCTCGAGTTCCGCCAGATTCAAACGTGCGTAATATTTTGAACCTTGTACGGCTTCAATTTTCTCTTTATCGCCGATCACTTTGTGGTAAGCGGTTAAATACGATTCGGTGCACATAATGTCACCATAAAATTCCATGTGGACATTACTGATCGAGTGCATCGTCACCGCAAACCAATTCTGGATCTCCGCGATAATGTAATCAGAAAACTCGATCGCGTTACCTTTAAACACCCCATGTTCATCGATGCCGTCCTCCCAATAAACAGAACGCATGAGTTCAGCATCCGCACGATCCAGTGCCCGGCAGTAGCGGGTCAACACGTCGTAACATTTTTGTCTCGCGATCAGTTCAACAACGTCTGCGTCACTATAGGCTGCCATCACTTTTTCCCTTCATTTGGTCGAGTTATCTGTTATGTGCGCGTAGAAAGTGTAACCGGCCGGCGTCGAAAGGCTACCAGCATGCGCCTGCCGTCTTCTGTCTTGACGACGTTAAAACCGCACTCTGAACGCCGGTGCTAAAGCCGGCATCATGTATCATGCTGAGGCCATTGCCAGAAGCATCATCAGGGAAATACACCATTGAACGCCGAAAAAATACACGGCCCCGTGCTTTTGTCCGTGTATCTACCGGCGGTGCTGCTCGGGGTCTCGGCGCAGGCCATGTTGATCCTTGTGCCCTTGTATGTCATTGACATCGGCGGCAGCCTGGCCGCGGCCGCGACCACGGTTGGTTGCCGGGGGCTCGGTATGATGGCATTCGACATCCCGGCTGGGATCCTCGCGGCGCGCTATGGTGACAAGCTCGTCATGCTCCTCGCCATAGGGTTGATAGGAGGTGCCCAGGTCGGCTTCACGTTGACCCACGACATCTCTGTGATCTACCTGATCGCCTTCATCAATGGGGCCGGTGCGAGTTCGTTCCTGCTCGGGCGGATGTCCTATATCACCTCCGTGTGCAAACCAGCGGCGCGCGGACGGGTCATTGCCATGCTGGCGGGGAGCATTCGAGGATCGGCGCTGGTGGGTCCGCTAGCCGGCGCGGCCTTGGCCGGGTACGCGGGTTACGCGGCGGCGTTTTACACCGCCGCCGGGTGTACGGTATTCGCCTTTGCCGTGATTGCTGTTTTTGCGCTGCACGAGCGTCCGCTGCTGCGCGAACTCAGGTTTCGTAGCGTTATTAATCTGTGTATCGAATACCGACGCGTATTTTCTACCGCCGGCGTGGCCGCGATCACGTTCATGCTCATGCGTTCCGCACGCATCGTCTTGATTCCTCTGATCGGCGCCGATATTGGCCTAGATATCGCGACGATTGGCTTGATCGTCTCGATTTCGGCGACCGTCGATGTCGCGTTGTTCTATCCGGCTGGATTGATCATGGACAAATACGGACGTCGCGCAACGGCAGTACCCAGTTCCGCACTGCTCGCGATGTCGCTGGCGGCGATGGCACTTGCCAGCGGTTTCTATTCGCTGCTTTTAGTGGCGGTGCTGGTCGGGTTCGGCAATGGCTTATCAACCGGGATCGTGATGACACTGGGCACTGACCTGGCGCCACCGGAACGGCGCAGCGAGTTTCTCGGTCTGTGGCGTCTGTTGACGGATTTTGGCAGTGCGGCGGGACCGATGGTGATTGGAATGACCGTCGCGATCGCACCGATCGGGATCGCAAGTCTCATCATTGGCGGACTCGGCGGACTCGGCAGCTACGTAATTTACCGATTCGTCGAAGAAAC
>SMVB01027707.1_pt1 | contig 24611 bp, 27 predicted proteins | sample 2456461 | NCBI WGS metagenome assembly SMVB01 (sample SAMN11095934, study PRJNA526329) | marine sediment metagenome | biome: Marine sediment; feature: Surficial sediment; material: Deep marine sediment; isolation source: Hadal surficial sediment | place: Pacific Ocean | collected 2014-05 | depth...
GTTGGGTCACGGCGTTGCCGATCCTCGCCTACGGGCTGGCGCAATCCCGCGTCGCGAGCTCCGTCGAGATCGAAACCAGCGGTCTCTACATCACCCTCGGTGAACCGTTGCTGTGGGGGCCCATGGCGCGATTGTTCGGTCCGGAGATCGGCCCCTCGCAAGAGCTCGTCATGCACCCGCTGGCGTTCGTCGGCTGGTTTGCCCTGCTGATCACGGCAATGAACCTGTTGCCGGTCGGACAACTCGACGGTGGGCACCTGCTGTACACGCTGCTGCCGCGCTGGCACCGGACGCTGTCGTTCACGGTGCTGGGGCTGATGCTCTTCGCCGGCTTCCGTTTCTTTCTCGGGTGGATCTTCTTCGCCGTAGTCGTGTCGGCTCTGTTCATGATGGGCGGCTTCGGCCACCCGCGCCCCCTCAACGCCGATCAGCCACTGGGCGCGGCCAGGATCGTGCTGACGCTGGTGACGGTGGCGATCTTCGTCATCTCGTTCACGCTGGTCCCGGTAAGGGTGCCGCCGATCATCTTCAGATAGCCGAGCCCCGACCCAGCGAGGAGATCTGCGGGCGCGGAGAAGGGCGATGAGATATCCGGGCTAGCGACCAGCCAGAAGGGCGTCGATTTCTTCGTCCTCGAGAACATGGTCGGCCGCCTTCGCGGCGGCCAGCACCGCCGCGACCAGGTCCGGATCGGGCTCGATACCCCGGTCTCGAAGGAGATACCCGACGTTGGAGGCGCCGCTCATCGGTCCGACCGCGATCTGTTGCCGGCGCCCGACCATGGCGGCTGGGACACCGGAATAGATCCGATCGGCGAGCCAATCGTCGCCCTTGTGGCGCGCCTTGATGACCGCGGCAGCGTGCACCCCGGTGGCGGTGCGAAAGGCGTCGTCGCCGATCACCGGGTAATTCGGCGGAATCGGCACGCCGATGGCTTCCGCCGACACCTCGCAGTACTCGCTGAGCTTGGAAAGGTCATTGTCGATCCAGCCGAGCAGCCGGCAGTTGACCAGCAGTTGATCCATCGCCGAGTTGCCCGAGCGCTCGCCGATCCCCAGCGCCGTCCCGTGCACGCGGGTGGCGCCGGCTTCCAGGGCGGCGAGCGTGTTCCACACGCCGAGGCTGCGATCGTCGTGGCCGTGCCAATCGATAGCGACCTCTTCGCCGGTCTCGGCGACGACCTCGGCGACGAAGCGAATAAGGGCGCGGACACCGGGTGGTGTCACATGACCTACGGTGTCGCACACGCAGATCCGGCGCGCCCCGGCCTCGATCGCGGCCGTGTACAAGCAGCGGATGGTCTCCGGAGCAGACCGCGTCGTGTCCTCGGTGACGAACATGACCGGCATGCCGCGGTCGACCGCGAACTTCACCGCCTTTTCGCTGTGGCCCAGCATCGTGTCGAGGTCCCAGCCCTCAGCGTACTGGCGGATCGGACTCGAGCCGATGAAACACGAGACCTCGATGGGAATACCGACCTCATCGGCGATGTCGAGAATAGGCTCGATGTCGCCGATGACAGTGCGAGCGGCGCAGTTGGGAAAGATGCCGAGGTCCTGGTCGCGGATTTCCTCGGCCATCCGTTTGACGTCGGCGCGCTGCCGGGCGGAGGCCCCCGGGAGACCGAGATCGGCGGCATCGATGCCGAGCTCGTCCATCAGGTGGAGGATGCGGAGCTTCTCTTCGATGCTGGGATCGCGCGCCGAGGGCGATTGGAGCCCGTCGCGCAGCGTCTCATCGTCGAACTCGACCCGCGCCGGCCGTGGTCTCGGCTCCACCGTGTTCCAGTCGTAAATGAGCTCGGACTCCCCCGGCAGGGTCGCCGAACCTTCCTCAGCGCTCATCGGCACACCTCAGCAGCCCCAAGGCGTCGACCGCAGCGCCGAGCTCACCGGTGGTCTCGGTGCTCAGCACGTTGAGGACGTCGGGGCGGTTGATCGTGATGGTGGCGACGCCGTCTTCGATGTCGACGAGCAGGTTGTCGTAGCTGCCGCCCTCAGGCGCCATCGCCGCCGGCCTCCACGCACATCGCGATGCCTTGCCCGCCACCGATGCACGCGGTCGCTAGGCCACGGCCTCCGCCGCGGCGGGTGAGCTCCTTGAGCAGCGTGTAGACCAGCCGCGTACCGGTTGCCCCCAGGGGATGGCCGAGCGCGATGGCGCCGCCGTTGACGTTGGTGCGCTCGCGGTCGAGGCCGAGCTCGCGCTCGACGGCGAGATATTGCCCGGCGAAGGCTTCGTTCACCTCGATAAGGTCGACATCTTCGAGAGCCCAACCGGCCCTCTCGAGTGCCAGCTTGGTGGCGGGCACGGGACCGATTCCCATGTAGGACGGCTCGACCCCAACGACGCCCCACGAAACAACTTTGCCAAGCGGCTTCTTGCCACGCTCCTTGGCCCATTCCGAGCCGGCAACGACAACGGCGGCGGCGCCGTCAACGATGCCGCTGGCATTTCCCGCGGTGACGTACGACTCGGGACCGAACGCCGGACGAAGCTTGGCCAGATCCTCGAGCGTGGTCTCGGGACGCAGGTGATCGTCGAGCTCGACGAGGTGCATGCCCTTGCGGGCCTTGACCTCGACGGGGACGATTTCTTCGCCGAACACACCCCGCTCCTGGGCTGCCGCAGCGCGCTGCTGGCTGCCGACGGCGTATTCATCCTGCTCCTCGCGGCTGATCTCGAACCGATTCGACAGGTTGTCGCTGGTCTGCGACATCGTGCAGCCGCAATACGGATCGAGCAGAGCCAGCATCAATGAGTCCTCCATCTTGCCGCCGCCGAGCGGAAAACCCTTGCGCGCGCCGTAGATGACATGGGGTGCCTGGCTCATGTTCTCCATACCGCCGGCGAGAACAACGTCGGCTTCTCCGAGCTGCAGCAGCTGCGTCGCCGCCAGGATCGACTGGATGCCGGAGCCACACAGCCGGTTCACGGTCAACGCCGGGGTCTCCTCGCGAACCCCGGCCTTCAGGCCAACGTGACGCGCCCCATAAATCGCGTCGGGTGAGGTCTGCTGGGCGTTGCCGAAGATGACGTGGTCGATATGCGAAGGATCGACACCGGAGCGCTCCAAAGCACCCTTCGACGCCACCGCCCCGAGCTCGATCGCCGAAACGCCGGCGAAGTGGCCGACGTAACCGCACATCGGCGTGCGGGCGCCCTCCAGGATCCAAGCTTCTTGACTCATTCGGCTCCTCCTCGATCCTTGTCCCTGCTCCGCGAGACCCGTGCGCGGCGACCCCGCGAGCTTTCGATCACCCTGACAACCGCTCGGCGACGACGGCGGCGACCTCGTCGGTCTTCAGGTTGCCACCGAGGTCGCGGGTCACTTGACCGTCGACGATCGACCCTCGAACAGCATCCTCGATCGCCGCACCGGCGTCATCGTGCCCGAGAAACTCGAACATCAGCTGCGCCGTCAAAATTGCCGCCAGCGGGTTCGCCACGCCCTGGCCGGCGTACTTCGGCGCCGAACCGTGAACCGGCTCGAACAGCGACGCACCGGTATGCGGGTTCACATTGGCCGAAGAGGCGACCCCCAGACCGCCTTGCAGTTGCGCGCAGAGGTCGGTGACGATGTCGCCGAACATGTTGCACGTGACGATGACGTCGAACTGCGCCGGGTTCTTGACGATCTGCATGGTGAGCGCGTCGACGAACAGGTGCCACGATTCGATGTCCTCGTATTCTTGCCGTACTTCGTGGAACACTCGCTGCCACAGGTCGTGTCCGTAGCGCAGCACGTTGCTCTTGTCGCTCATCACGACGCTCTTGCGCCCATGGCTACGGGCGTATTCGAAGGCGTAGCGGATGATCCGTTCGACGCCCTTGCGCGTGTTGATGTCCTCTTGCAGCGCTACCTCGTCGGGAGTCCCCTTCTTGAAGATCCCACCGACGCCGACGTATGCGCCTTCGGTGTTCTCGCGAAAGACGACGAAGTCGAGGTCTTCGACCGAGCGGTTCTTGAGCGGGCAGAGGCTCTCGTCGAGAAGCTTCACCGGCCGGTGGTTGACGAACAGGTCGAGCCCGAAGCGTAGGCCTAGCAAGATTTCCCTGCCGTGTGTCATATCCGGTATGCGCGGATCGCCCAGCGCACCGAGGTAGATCGCGTCGAAGTCGTCACGCAGGCTCTCGAGAGCGCCGTCGGGAAGTCCGACGCCGGTCTTCAAGTAGGCGTCAGCGCCGTAGTCGAACCACTCGAGCTCGAGGTCGATGCCGAACGCTGCCGCCGCGACCTCGGTCACGTGCATGGCTGCCGCCGTGACCTCGATGCCGATTCCGTCCCCTGGGATGACCGCAATGCGTGCCAACCTCTCCTCCTTGCCTTGCAGCGTTCTTCCGGCACAGTGCCGAATTTCGCCCACCAACCTGGCTGCGTTCGCTCTCCGCGACGGGCGGGCTCCAGCATGGGGCACCTGGCGTCGCCACGGCCGAAAAAATAAGCAAGGTGCCGGGCGATGAACCGCCGAAATCGATGCCCCCGCAGGCTGCCGGAGAGATTTTACACCCGCGGCTCCAGGGCGGCCATCCGCCACCAGACCGCCATGATCAACACCGCCATGACGACGGCACCAACGGTGTCGGCAGCCCAGTCCCCCACCGACGCCTGGCGGGCGACGACGAAACTCTGGTGCCATTCGTCGGTGATTCCATAGAGGCAGGCGGTGGCGACGGCGGCACCGACACGCGCCGGCGTCCGCCGCGATTTCTCGAATCCACGGGTGGTCGCGTACACCAGGGTCAACGCGAAGAACCCGTACTCGAGGAAGTGAGCGACCCAATCGGGAACCTCAAACAGGCCGAGGACATCGGGGAGCGACGATTGGTGCGAGAGCCCCGCTATCAGCGCGGCGGTGGCGATTGCCGGAAGCCAGTACAGCAACGTGATCCCCAAGTTGACGATCGTATCAGGGTGAGATGAAGTACATCGCCCAGGCGAGGACGAGCGCCGTCCCGACGAGACTCAGCGTGATCCACATCGCCAAACGCGCCGCCTCCCGCACGTCGTTGCGCAGCATGGCACCGAGAACGGCGCCAACGGCCGCGGCAAACAGCACCAGGTAGAGGAAGTGGCTGTTCACCACGTTTCCTTCCTAGCGGGCCACGGTGAACGTGCTCTGGGTCACTTTCGCCACGGCCTACTATCGCCTGCCGGTCGCCACATCGTACGCGTCTAACACGATCAACAGGTTCAGCAACCCGGCTACGAGGGTGAACGTAGTGCCGTATTCGTAGCTTTGCGAGCGGATGTCACCGAGGTTCCAACCGGCCTTTTGGGCGACGACGTAGGGGAGGCCGACGCCGGCCGCACCCACCGCGGCCAGGTAGGTGAGAGGCTCCCCTGGCTCGGGCCGGTAAACCTTGCCCTCCAACAGGATACCGCCGAGAAACAGCGACAGGACGATGACGGCGAACACGATGCCGCGCCCGATGCGACCGCTGGCAATGTGTCCGAGACCAGGAATCGCCCAGGCCAGCACGCAGCTCACCAACACCCTGAGCGAGTCCGCTGCGGAGGCCGATTCCGGCGTGCCGCTGTCGGCGGACGAAGACGGCTCCGGGGTCGGAGTGTGGGCGGAAAAATCCGGACCGTTCATCTCATTGTTCACGTGGTGAAGAGGAAAAGCGGGCTAGCAGGCCCATCACAGTTTCACGATCGCCTGCTACGCGGGAAATTTCATGCTAACGCGGGACCCTGGGCAGATCAATCGACAGCGTGCCGGAGCTACGCGCCAAACGCACCAGCCGTTGCACCGCCACCGTCGCCTCCTGTCCCGATACCGGCTCGAGGAGGCGGAACGTGTCGTGTGGCCCCAGCGGCAGGATTCCCTGACCGACTACGACACGAATCCGATCGTACAGATAGTGGGCCGAGCTGACGTCCGTGAGACGCACGCGGCGGGAACCGTCGGTGGCGTCGAGGAGCTCGAGGATGCGATACGCCACCTCGGCGAACATCATCCGGCTAACGTCGAGATCGATGCGGAAAGCGTGGTTCTGAAACGGTTCCATGATCCGCCAGGCGACCACCGCGCGGATATAGTCCTCGGCCCACGAGCCGTCGATGTCGATCATGATCACGCCGGTGCGCGGTTCGTCCACCCGCTCGCCGAGGTCCTCGAGCTGGATGGCGATCAACGCGGCGAGGTCCTCACGGACGATCGTCGGCTTCTGCTCCAACCGCCGATACTCCTCCGGCAGATCGGAAGCGAAATAGAGCTCGCGCGCCGTCGCTACCATATCGCGCACCTCCGGATCGTCGGGCACGATGTCTTGGAGCGCTTGAAAAACCCCGTACGCGTCGCTGTACTCGCCGTTGTCCTGTAGCGCTCGGCCGAGCGGTTCGAGGATGATGCGCAGTTCGCCGATCTGGTCGCGCGCCGAGCGCAAGGTGCGCACGGCATCGTCGAGGCTGCCGGAAAGGCTCTGAATCTCGGCGATTCGCAGGTATGGCCCGAGAATGTCGGGGCCGAGCTGGCGTGCCGATTCGTACGCGACCAAGGCCGCGGCGGCGTCGCCGGTGGCCTCGGCCCGCTCTCCCTGCCCAATGAGCTCTTGGGCGTGCTCGAGCTCCAGAACCTGGAGGCGCACGGCGGCGGCCGATAGGCTCGGGTCTGCGGCGACAGCCTGCCGGTACCAGTCAAGCCCGGCAACGCTGTTGCCCTGCGCCTCGGCGAGAAAACCGAGTCCGTACAAGGCGGTCGGGTAGGCGGGCGATTGAACCAGCGCCTGCTGAAAACGGGTGCGCGCCTCAGCGGTGGCACCGCGCGACAGCGAGAGCAGGCCTTCCGCGGTGTTGGCTCCCGCTGTATCGCGGCCGGCCGGCGACCCGAGATCGAGCGCCTGACGGGCCCCGAGGCTGTCGCCGGCCCGTAACGCAGCCCAGGCCGGCCGAATATCGGCGACAAGGTCGCTGGGGGCAACCGGCACATGGGCGTAGTCGAGCACGTAGCGCCGTACCAGGGTGTCGACGGCTAATGGCGCGGTGCGGCCGTTCGCCGTGGCGCACGCCGACAGCATCATCAGCGAGACGCCGGCGAGAACGCCGCGAAAAAATGGGGACGTGTCAGTGCTCATGCTTCAGCCCGCCTCCTGCTAACCGTAGCATGCCAGCTTTTCTTCAAGATGGGCGCGAATCCGGCCATAGACCGGCGCGCGAATGTCATCATCGACCTCAAAGAACTTCGCCGGTGATTGGTGACGGAACCACGTCAGTTGCCGCTTGGCATACTGGCGGGTGGCGCGAACGGTAGCCTCTCGTGCCTCTTCGACGGTGATCTCGCCGGCGAGATGGGCGACGAGCTCGCGGTAGCCGATGGCCCGCATGGCAGGCGACTCGGCCGTGCATCCGCTATCGAGGAGGCGGCGAACCTCATCCAACCAGCCGGCGGCGAGCATGTCGTCGACGCGTGCCTCGATGCGCTCGTAGAGCTGTGGTCGGGGGCGCGTCAGCCCGACCCAGACAGCGTCGAAGCGCGGTCCGCACCGGCCTTGCCGCTCGAGAACGGAGCTCATCGGAACGCCGAGCCGCAACGTCACCTCGAGGCCACGGAGCGTCCGCTGCCGGTCGGCCGGGCCGATTGCTTGAGCCCACTCGGGATCCAGCGCTTGCAGCATGGCAAACAGGTGCGCGGAGCCACGGCGGCTTCCCAGCGCCTCGAGGGCCCGACGCCAGCGCTCATCTTGCTCGGGCAACGGGGCAAGCCCATCGATGAGGGCGCGAATGTAGAAACCGCTCCCGCCGACGATCACCGCGACGCGACGACGCGACTGGACCGCGGCGATGGCCACGGCCGCCTCCCGTGCGTAGCGACCCGCGCTGTAGTGCTCTCCGGGTTCGGCGATATCGATGCAGTGGTGCGGTATCGCTCGCGCCGCAATGGCGTCGATCTTGCCGGTGCCGATGTCCAAACCCCGGTAAATCTGGAACGCGTCGCCCGAGATGACCTCGCCGCCGAACCACTCGGCGACCGCGACCGCCAGGTCGGACTTACCGGCCGAAGTCGGACCGACGACAACGACGACGGGAGAGCCGTTTGACATTAGCGGGTTTGCAGGCCGTGGTGAGAGTGTGATGTGCCCGGCGGATGCTTCCTCGCCCCGCCGCCTATCGACCGCGCCCCGGGTCCCTCTGAACCGCGTCCATGGGCAATGACAAGGCATTGACGCCGGCATTGCGCAGGGCGTCGATGATGCGAATGATGACGCCGTAATCGACGCGGGCGTCGGCGCGGACGGTGATCTTCTGCCGCTCCTCCGGCGCCAGAGCGGCAATCAAGCGCTCCAGTTCGTCGATCGTGACACTGTCGCCGTCGAGCTGAACGTCGCCGTTCTCGCCGACCGATACCACGGTCGGCGCGATCTCCGACTGTGTCGCTGTGGTCGATTCCGGCAGCTCCAGATCCATGGCGGCGTCGGGCTTGAACGTCGTCGTGACCAGAAAGAAGATCAGCAACAGGAACACGACGTCGAGCAGGGGCGAGATATCGAGGGTGACGCGGCGTTTCGACAGGCCATCGGAGAACATCGCCTATTGCCCTCCCTCCGAGGCAACCGGCACCGGCACCGGCTTGCCGGCGCCATCGCTGCCGCGCTGGCGCACGATCTGCCTGATGAACACCAGCGCCAGGCGTTCCATCTCGAGGATCAGCGAATTGACTCTGTCGGAAAAAGCGTTGTAGGCCACCAGCGCCGGTATGGCGATCGTCAGGCCCGCCGCCGTCGTGATCATCGCCTGGGAAATGCCGCCGGCGAGCGAGTCGGCTTGACCGACCCCTTGGGTCGAGACGATTTGAAAGACCTCGATCATGCCCAGGACGGTGCCGAGCAGCCCGAGCAGCGGAGTGACGCTGGCGATCGTGCCAAGCACGCCGAGGTACCTCTGTAGCCGAGGAACCTCCTGGCGGCCCTGGTCGACGACCACCTGGCGAATGTCCTCGCGCGGCTCCATGCGGGCCTCCAACGCCGCGCCGACGATATTGGTGAGCGGCCCCGGGCGGCGCTCGCAATAGTCCTCCGCCTGCTCCAGGAGTCCGCCGTCTATCAACGAGCCGAGGTGCTCTACCTCGTCCTCGGGCAAGACCTTTGCGGGACGCAGGTTGATGAGTCGCTCGACGATGATGGCCACCGCCACCACCGAGCAGAATGACAGCGGCCACATGACCGGGCCGCCCTGTCGCAAGAATTCGATCATTTCCTAGAAATCCAACGGAAGAACTCGTGCGGGCGCCGCGGCGCGCCCGTCAACGTTGTGAAGGAAAGGTAACCTGGGAGGGGTCCAAGTTGTAGAGAAACCCGAGACGGCCGTCCAACTGGTCGTAGGGGAAGAACTCCGGCAACGGCGGCAGAGGGCTGGAGATCTGGAGAGCGAGCAGGGCCGCCTGATCGAAAGCCGGCTTTCCGGAGCTCCAGCTCCGGGTGACGTTGATCACCGCGCTCTCGACGCCGGTTTCCGGATCCCGCACGATCGACATGTCCACAAAAATCGCGCCCTCCTGACCCTGCCATCGGGCCGCCGGCGGAATGTTGTTCTTCCAGTTGCGCTCGATGATGCGCAACACCTGGTTGATGTAGACACCGAGGTCGTAGCCCTTGGTGTCGAATGAAACCAGTCCCTGGGAGCCATCGACCCCGCCGTCAGAGTTGGCAAAGATCTCCGGTTCGATGAATTGCTGCATTCCCCGGAGCATCGAGTTTCGCAGTGTAGTGCGGGTCGGCGGCGGCAGCAGCGGCGCCGAAGTCGCCAGGGGTTGCGGACCGGCGGCGTTCGCCTCCGGTGGAGCGATGGTTTCTTCTGCCCGCCTTTCGTCCGACGTCGCGGCCTCCTCGGTCGACGCCTCGGCCGTTTCTTCGGTCGTCGGCTCGACGTCGGGCGTTGCCTCGGCGACCGCCTCCGGGGTCACCGCCGACGGGGGCGTCTCCGGAACAGGTTCCAGGAACGGCTCCGGATCGCTGCGCAGCACCTCCTGCGGCGTATTGCCCTCGGAAAAGGGATCCTCGGCATCGTCGCGCTCGGCCATGTCAGCCGCCACCCGGTCGACGTCGGACATCACATCGGTGTCCGGGGTCTCATCGGTTTCCGTCTCCGGCATGTCGACAAAGCGGAACTCGAGCGGCGACGATTCCGCCGGCGTAACAACCGGATCCGACCACAGAAGGTCAGGGTTCCACTGCAGGATGCCGCCGAGCATGAGATGCAGGATCACTGCAATCACCAGCGTCTGGCGCAAGGTGACTCGCTCGTCACCGTAGCGATTCCGACGGTCACGCGGCATGGCTTCCTCTGCTTCTACTCGGGGACGAGCCACCCCTTCCGGGGTGCCAAAGGGAGCAATCTGGAATTCGGTAGCACGTAAGCCAGGGGCGTCTCGCATGGCGAGTTTATCATGCAGGCGCGCCGGCAGGGATGCTGGACAGCCCCCGGTGGTGCCACCGCAGCCGGGGTGCGGGCGCCTGTCACCGTCGGCGGGTCCACCCGATGTCGCGGTACTTCGCCTCGAGGCCGCGCGCCCGGCGGATCTCGGCACGGCTCAGGACACCGCGTCGGGGCGCCAACCGGAGCGCCTCGCCGAGCGCCTCCGCGAGACTGAACGCCAAGGCGCGCGCCGCCGGTCGTCGGCCAAGGATCTCGACCAACCCGATCGACGATTCGGCTGCTTGCCGATGCCCGGCGCCGAGCGCCGCCCACAATCGGCCGTCCGGATGGCCGAGAAGCACCGCGCCATGTTGTAGCAGCCGGCCGTCGCGCCGGCGTTGCGCCGAACCCACCACCTTACGACCGCCGGCCGACAGCTCGTAACGAGTACGGGCGCTGAAACAAGGCCCCTTGCTGGAAGGACGAGGCGTCAGCCCATTGCGCTCGATCTGCAAGTCGGCGCCAAGGCGACGCAGGCCCGCCTGCAGGCCGGCGGCGATGCGACGATACGACTGCGAGACGCCGCCCGATAGCGGACCGTGGTCGACCGGACCGGTGAGAGCGTAGGTGAGCTCATCGGCGTGCAGCACGGCGCGACCGCCGGTAGGACGCCGGACTACCGGGATTCCGAGGCGGCGGGCGACTACCGTATCGACACCACGTTCATGGGGCTGGGCGTAACCGAGGGAGATCGTCGGCCGGTCCCAGCCGTACAAACGAAGGGTCCACCCACCCTCCGAATCATCGAGGAGAGCCTCGTCAACGGCCATGTTCCAGGCGCCGGAGGCGCTGGCATCGACGACAACGCGCAGCAACGGTATGCCTGCGTTAGAGGAGCTGTTCGAGCGGCGTGAACTCGAGGCGTTGCGAGTCCGCCACCGCGGCGCAGGTCACATGGCCGTCATATGTATTTACACCGGCGGCAAGTGCGGCTTCGTCGCGGCATGCCGCGACGAAGCCCTTGCGCACAATATCGACCAAGTACGGCAGCGTGACGTTGGTGAGCGCGAACGTCGACGTCCGAGGCACCGCACCGGGCATGTTGGAGACGCCGTAGTGTACGACTCCGTCGACGACAAAGGTCGGCTCGGCATGCGTTGTGACCTTCGTCGTCTCGACGCAGCCGCCCTGGTCGACGGCGACGTCGACGATGACGCTGCCATCCTTCATGTCGGAGACGAGCTTTCGGCTGACGACCTGGGGAGCCGCCGCCCCGGGGATGAGTACCGCCCCGATGAGCAGGTCGGCGCGCCGCGTCCACGTGTCCACGGTGACCGGTTGCGACATGATCGTCGTTACGTGGCCACCGAACAGATCGTCGATCTTGTGCATCTGCCGCGGGCTACGCTCGAGGATCGTGACGTGCGCCCCCATCCCCAGCGCTACGCGGGCAGCGCTACGACCGACGATGCCGCCGCCAATGATGACGACGTCCGCAGGGTTCACGCCGGGGACCCCCCCGAGCAGAACACCGCGCCCACCGGCAGCGCGCTCGAGAAAGTGTGCACCCACCTGGATGCTCATCTTGCCGGCGATCTCGCTCATCGGCTCCAGCAACGGCAGCGAGCCGTTTCCTGTTTCGATGGTCTCGTAGGCGATGCCGGTCACCTTCCGCTCGACCAGCACCCGGGTCAGCGCGGGAAGCGGCGCCAGGTGGAGGTATGTGTAGAGCAGCAAGCCGGGTCGCAGGTAGCTGTACTCGGGCTCGAGCGGCTCCTTGACCTTCACCACCAGGTCGGCGCGCGCCCACGCGTCGGCGGCCTGCTCGACGATCTCCGCCCCGGCGCGAACGTAGTCGGCGTCGGCGATGCCGCTACCGACGCCGGCACCGGTCTCGACGACGACGGCGGCTCCGGCCTCCTCCAACGCTTGTACACCGGCCGGCGTCAGGCCGACGCGGTTTTCCTGCGGTTTGATCTCCTTGATGACGCTGATCAGCATGGGCTAGCTCGAATCGTCCGAGACAGCCTTGTCGGCCTTGTCACCGTCTCCCGACGACTCTGCGGCTGCGTCGTCGTTGTCGGTGGCTTCCGACGGCTCTGCCGCAGGTTCGTCGTCGCCTGCAGAATCGCTCTCTTCCTCGGTGCCATCGGGTCGTCGCATCTCGACGTTGCCCTCGAAGAAGGCTCCCTCGGCAAACTGCACCGCCGGCGCACGTACGTCGCCTTCGACGTGGCCGGAGGCCCCGACCTCGACCTTCTCAGTCCCGGTCGCGTCACCGTGAAGGTGGCCGTCGATGCTGATGCGGCGGGCCTTGATCTGCGCCACAGCAGAGCCGCCGTGGCCGATAATTACGTCCCCGGAAACATCGATCGTGCCGTCGAACGAGCCGCCGCACTCGAAGGATCCGTCGCCCCTGAGATCGCCGATCAGCTCGCAGCCGGCGCCGAGATACGATCGTCCGCCGCCGTCTTCGGCAGGCGGCGGCGCAGACCGCAAGGTCTTGCGCGGCGGCGGTGCTGGTGACGATGTAATCGGGCCATGCGACTTGTTCTCTGGTTTCTTTCCAAAAATGGACATCTTCTCAGCGATAGAGGTTGATCAAAAATTGAACATGAAGTGGAGCGGGCAACGGGATTCGAACCCGCGACCTCAAGCTTGGGAAGCTCGCGCTCTGCCAGCTGAGCTATGCCCGCCCCTACCGGGGCACGACCGCAGCGGCGGCCGACCCCGGCCGATGCTAGCAACCCCTCCTTGTGAGGGTCAACGCCGCGACTGTGCCCGAGTTACGCACTCCTACTCACCGAAGGCGGCGTGGCCCGTGATGTCGTGGCCCACGATCAGCGTGTGTATCTGGTGGGTCCCCTCGTAGGTGTAGACCGACTCCAGGTTCACCATGTGACGAAACGACTGGTAGTCGTCGAGGATGCCGTTGGCGCCGAGGATCTCGCGGCAGGTTCGGGCCGTACGCAACGCCATCCGCACGTTGTTTCGCTTCGCCATCGAGACCTGTTGCGGCGTCACTGTGCCGGCCTCCTTGAGCTGGCCGAGCCGCAGGCACATGAGCTGCGCCTTGGTGATCTCGGTGACGCACTCCACCAGCAACTCCTGGATCAGCTGCGTGGCCGCGATCGGGCGGCCGAAGGCGATGCGGTTCTTGGCATAGCGGAGTGCTTCGTCATAGCACGCCATCGCCGCACCAACAGCGCCCCAGGCGATGCCGTAGCGGGCCTGGTTCAGGCAGGTGAGCGGCCCCTTGAGACCGGCGGCACCGGGGAGCATGTGGGCGGCCGGGATACGGCAGCCTTGCAGGACCAGCTCGGCGGTGTCGGAGGCCCGCAGCGAGTACTTGCCGGTCACCTTGGTGGCGGTAAAACCGGGGCTATCGGTCGGCACGAGGAACCCCCGGATGCCGTCCTCGGTCTTGGCCCACACGATGGCGAGCTGCGCCATGTTCCCGTTGGTGATCCAGTACTTCACGCCGTTCAGCACCCACTCGTCGCCGTCAAGCTCCGCGCGTGTACGCATCGCTCCCGGATCGGATCCGGCGTCGGGCTCGGTAAGGCCGAAGCAGGCGATGACATCGCCGCTCCCCATTGCCGGGAGCCACTGTTCTTTTTGTTCTTCGGAGCCGAAACGCCAGATCGGGTACATGCACAGCGCGCCCTGCACCGAGACGAACGAACGGACACTGGAATCACCGCGCTCGAGCTCCTGCAGGATCAGCCCGTAGGAAATGTTATCGAGTCCCGGCAGCCCGTAGCCCTCGAGATTGGCGCCGAGCAGACCCATCTCCCCCATCACCGGCAAGACTTCTTTCGGAAACGTGCCCTCGCGCTGGTGCTCATTGATGATCGGAAGAATCTTGTCGCTGACGAACTTGCGCACCGTATCGCGGACCAATCTTTGCTCGTCGTTCAACAACTCGTCCAGCGCGTAGTAGTCAACGCCCTCGAAAGCAGCCATCGCTATCCTCGATCGGCGCCGTCACGGCGCCCGATTACGGCCTTCGCGTAGTAGCCTGAAATGTAGCGGACCGCAAAACACGGCGTGCTCAATGCTGGTGGAGAACGGGCTCGGCACGCTGCGGGAAGGGGCGCGAGCCAGTTTGAAGAGATGACGCGATCGTACCAACGGCCAACCTGCCGGTCAACGTGGCGAAACGCCGCAAACCCTTGTCTGGTAGCGGTTTCGGCGGTCGCGACAGTTCTGTTCGCCTGGGGCGTCGCGGCGCAGCAACGGCCTCTAGGCGTTCCTCGTGAAGATCCCCGGTTCGCCGCTCTCGGCAGCGACTCGTGTCGCCCCTGCCACCGCGAGTTGTACGACTCTTGGGCGAGTTCGACGCACGCACTGGCGGCCGAGATCCTCACCTCCCAGCAGAAACTCGACACCGACTGTGTACGGTGCCACCTTCCCGACACCGTGGCGCTCGAGGACGGCATCGGCTGCGAAGCTTGCCATGGCCCGGGCTCCGCGTACGCCGACCTCGACGTGATGATCGACCCGCTCAAGAGCCTCGCCGCGGGGCTCCAGGAGCCCGACACGACCTGCATCTACTGCCACAATCCCGGACACGACTTTCACGTCGAGCGCGACCTGCCGAACGAGGCCCGCCGGATCCATGCAACCGGCGACCGCGCCAGGTAACAGGGCCTGGTGGAGCGCCCCTGTTACCCTTTTCTCCATGAGCCCTCTCACCAAGGTGTACCTCGACTACAATGCCAGCGCGCCGCTGTGCGCCGCAGCCGCCGATGCCATGCAGCCGTGGCTCGCCGGATCGGCGTGCAACCCGTCGAGCGCCCACCGCGCCGGCCAGCGTTCGCGCGCCGCCGTCGAACAGGCGCGCGGCCAGGTGGCCGAGTTGCTGGGCTGCCCGCCGGCCGCGGTGGTTTTCACCAGCGGCGGCACCGAGGCGGACAACGCGGCAATTTGGGGTGGTTTGGGATGGCCGCCGCGCGGCCACCTGGTGATCTCGGCTATCGAGCACCCGGCGATCATGGAGCCCGCAGCGGCGCTGCGCGACCTCGGCGTCGAGGTGACCCTTGTCCCCGTCGACGACCAGGCGCGCGTCGATCCGGACGCGGTGCGTGCCGCCCTGCGACCCGACACCGCGCTGGTCTCGATCATGGCGGCGAACAACGAGGTCGGCAGCCTGCAGCCGGTCGAGAAGATCGCCGCCATCGCCCACGATGCCGGGGTCCTGTTCCACACTGACGCCGTGCAGGCAGCGGCTTGGATCGACCTGCGCCCCCTCGTCGCCGCCTCCGACCTGCTGTCGATCTCGTCGCACAAGATCGCCGGGCCGATGGGCATCGGCGCCCTCTACGTGCGGCCCGGGCTGGACCTGGCCCCGCTGGTGCGAGGCGGCGGCCAGCAGGGTGGTCGTCGCGGCGGAACCGAGGCAACCGCGTCGATGGCCGGTTTCGGCGCCGCCTGCGCCCGAACGCGGGCGACCCGTGACCAGGCGGCCATTCGTGTCGTGGCGCTTCGAGACCGGCTCGAGGCAAAGCTCTTGGGCAGCATCGAGGGGGTACGCCGCAACGGCGGCGAGCCCCGCTTGCCCAACACCTGCCACCTGAGCTTCTCGCGCTGCGACGGCAACGCGCTGGTCGCGCGTCTCGACCTCGATGGTGTCGCCGCCTCGGCCGGCGCCGCCTGCGCCAGCGGCGTGGCGCACGCCTCCCCCGTAATGAACGCGCTCGGCGTGCCGGCCGAGTACCTAGCGGGGGCGCTGCGACTGTCGCTCGGTTACGAGACAACCGCAGCAGAAGTCGACCACGCCCTCGATGTCGTACCCACGGCCGTCCAAGCCTTGCGGGCGGCCGGACTCGCGGCGGTGCGCTGATGGCCCGGGTGGCGGTGGCCATGAGCGGCGGTGTCGACTCGTCGACGGCCGCGGCGCTGCTGCGCGAAGATGGCCATGAGGTGATCGGGCTGACGCTGCAGCTGTGGGATTACACCGTCGAAAACCTGGCCGCGGGTCGCGGGCGGTGTTGCTCGCCGGCCGACATCGCCGACGCGCGGATCGTCTCGGACCGCCTCGACATGCCCCACTATGTTTTCGATCACTCCGCCACGTTCGAGGATCACATCGTGGAGCCCTTTGTCCAGGCGTACATGGCGGGAACGACGCCGAGCCCGTGCATCAGCTGTAACCGCCTGGTGAAGTTCGACATATTGTGGAAGCTGGCCCGCGGTCTGGACGCTGATTTCTTGGCGACCGGCCACTACGCCCGCCTCGAAGAAGGCGCGGCGCGGCCGCAACTGCGCAAGGGACGTGACCATGGCAAGGACCAGTCGTACTTCTTGTTCGACGTTCCGGCGGAACGTTTCGAGAACGTCCTCTTCCCGCTCGGCGAGCTGACCAAGGACGAGGTCCGCGCCGCCGCCCGCCGCCTCGACGTGCCGGTCGCCGACAAGCCCGAGAGCTACGAGCTGTGCTTCATCCCCGACGGTGACAAGGACGACTTCGTCGAGGAACGGCTGCCGACCGAGCGGCGGCCCGGCGGTCCGGTGCGCCACCTCGACGGAACGTTGCTGGGGCATCACGGCGGGCTGCACCGGTTTACGGTCGGGCAGCGTCGCGGGTTGGGTCTGACGAGCGCCGAGCCGTTGTTCGTTGTCGCCCTCGAATCCGAGACCGGCACTCTGATCGTCGGGCCGGCGGCGGCGCTCGCCGCCGAGAAGCTGGAGGCGGGACGTTGCAATTGGGTTTCGATCGAGGCGCCCACCGTGCCTCTGCGGGCCGCGGCGCGTATTCGGCATCGGCACGAGGAGGTTGGCGCCCTGATTACGCCTCTTGGCGGGGATCGCGTGAGGGTCCAGTTCGACGAGCCGCAGCGGGCGGTCGCTCCGGGGCAGGGTGTGGCTTTCTACGATGGAGATTTGTTGCTCGGTGGCGGCTGGATCGAGGCCAACTAGCCCGGATATCTCATCGCCCTTCGTCGCGAGGGTGCGGAGAAGGGCGTGGATACAAGGCGCGCGCCGGCAGGGCACCAGAGGCGTACGTGGCAGTACGTCGAGGTGCCCGACCAAGCGCAACGGCGTAGACGCGCGCTTCTCCGCGCCCGCAGCAGGAGGGCGTTGAGATATGCGGGCTCGCCACGATTCTTTTTGCGGAAGGTGGGCAAAACCAAGATCACACCGCCGTCAGGGCCTTCAGGGCACGCTCGGCCGCCATCTGCTCGGCTGCCTTCTTCGTCTTGCCGTCGCCGACGGCGATCGGGTCGCCTTCAAGCTTCACTTCGACGCAGAACGTCTTGGCGTGGTCGGGACCACGCTCTTCGACCACCGTGTATTCCGGCAGCGGGCGCCCCACCGACTGAAGCCGCTCCTGTAACACCGATTTGAAGTCATTGAAGCGGACGTTGTCCTCGATCGCGCCGGTCAGATACCCGTACACCGTACTGTCGACGAACTCCGTAGCCTCCTGCAACCCACCATCGAGATAAACCGCGGCGATCACTGCCTCGAATGAATTGGCGAGCAGCGAGTCTTTCAGACGACCGGCAGTCTTCTCCTCGCCCTTGCCAAGCACGAGGTAGGCACCGAGGTCGATCTCCTCCGCCCGGCGGGCGAGTGACTCGGAGGAAACCAGGAATGCTTTGAGCTTCGACATCTCCCCTTCGGAAAACTCCGGGTTGCGCCGGTACAGCAAATCACTCACCACGAGGCCGAGGACGGCATCACCGAGGAACTCCAGCACCTCGTTGTCGGCGATGTCCTCCTCGCTCTCGTTGGCGAACGAGCGGTGGATCGTGGCACGGTGCAGCAGCTCGGGGTCATGGAACCGGTAGCCGATCTTGCTCTCGAGCGACCCCAGCCGCTCATAGTCTTCGCCGGCCTGTTCGCCGGCCTCCCCGCCCTCGTCAACCTCGTCGGTCATACGCTTGCTCCATTTCTGCCCGTATCGCGTCGGCCGCCGCCGCCGGGTCGGGTGCCTTCATGATCGGTCGTCCCACCACCAGGATGTCGGCGCCCACACCGACTGCGTCGGCGGCGGTCGCCACTCGGGCTTGATCGTCCACCGATGCCCCGGCCGGTCGAATGCCGGGGGTGACGACGAGGAAACCATCCCCATGCGCCGCCTTGATTGTCGCTACCTCGTGCGGCGACGAGACGACCCCGTCGCATCCCGCCTCGTGGGCCAGTTTGGCGAGCCGTGCGACGCTCTTGTCGGTGCCGCCGCGCACACCGACCTCGTCAATCTCGGCGCTGTCGAGGCTGGTCAATACGGTGACCCCGAGGAGTCGGGGCATGCCGCCCTCGCAGGCCGCCACGGCCGCCTCGATCATGCGCCGACCGCCGGATGTGTGCAGTGTCATGAGCTCGACGCCGAGGTTCTTTGCGGAGCGCACCGCGCCGGCCACGGTGGCCGGGATGTCGTGCAACTTGAGATCGAGGAAGACCGTCCAGCCGGTGCCGACAAGCTCCTCGACGAGCATCGGACCGGCGCTGACGAAGAGCTCGAGGCCAACCTTGGCGATGTCCGCGTGGCCGCGCAAGGCGGCCGCCGCCCGTACCGCGGCGGCGTGGCTGTCGACGTCGAGAGCGACCGCCAGGCGAGGTGCTTGACTCACCCGATGACCTCCAACCGCACCGGCGCGACGCCGGTGGCGAGCATGCCGAGCGCCTGCGCGGCGCTGAAAGACAGGTCGATGATGCGGCCGTCCACGAAAGGCCCCCGGTCGGTGATCGTCACCTTCACGGTACGGCCATTGCGGAGGTTCGTCACCAACAACCGGGTGCCGAACTCCAGTATCTTGTGCGCCGCGGTGAGCTCGTACATGTTGTAGCGGCTGCCGTCGGCCGCCAGCCGTCCATGAAAGGCGACGCCGTACCACGACGCGTTGCCCTCCAGGGGTTCGCCTGCAATGGCGGGAATACGGCGGGCAGCGCATCCGGCGCCGGCCGCGACCAAGATCATCCCGGCGAGTACCGCGACGATGACGCGCCGGGCGCACCGGCGATTCCCTCGTGCACGGCCGTCAGGCACGTTCCAAGCTCCCGACCAGCTCGTTGATCGACGCCATGCCCTGTCGCTCGCACCAGTCGCGCAGATCGTCCACCAGTCGTGTCGACGCCGTAGGATCATAGAAGTTCGCGGTGCCCACCTGGATGGCGCTGGCTCCGAGGATGAAGAACTGCAGCGCCTGATCAAGCCCCTCGATGCCGCCGATTCCGAGAATCGGCAGGTCGGTGGCACGCCGGGTCTCGTACACCATGTACAGCGCGATGGGCAGGATCGCCGGACCCGAAAGGCCGCCGAACACCGTCGAGAGCGTCGGTCGCCGCGTCGCCACGTCGACGGTCATGCCGCGCAGCGTGTTGATCACCGACAGCGCATCGGCGCCACCCGCTTCGGCGGCGCGAGCAAGCTCGCCGATGTCCGTGACGCCGGGCGTCAGCTTCACCCACAGCGGCAAAGACGAAGCCTCACGCACGGCGCGGGTCACTTGTTCGGTCTGCTTCGGGTCGGTGCCGAAATTGATCCCGCCTTCCTTGATGTTCGGACAGGAGATGTTGAGCTCGAGGGCGGCGAGTCCCTCGGCACCGTCGAGACGCTCGGCGATGGCGATGTACTCGTCGACGGTGCGGCCCCAGATGTTGGCGATTACCGCGGTATCGAAGCGCCGCAGAAACGGCAGCTTTTCCTCGAGGAACCCCTCGACGCCGACGTTCTGCAGACCGATCGAGTTGAGCATGCCGCTCGGCGTCTCGACGGTCCGGGGCGGGGCGTTGCCACGCTCGACGTGCACCGAGAGGCCCTTCATGACGATGCCGCCGAGCTTGTTCAGATCAATGATCTCGGAGAACTCGCCGCCGTAACCGAACGTTCCGGAGGCCGCGATGACCGGGTTCGAGAGCTCGACGTCGCCGATGCGGACGCTGAGGTCGGGGCCCGAGTCGCTCATTCCCACACCAACCGCCGACTATCGAATACCGGCCCTTCGCGACAGCAACGCGCGTAGCGCCAGCCGGCGCCGTCGACCGCGTGCACCCGCACGACGCACGACAAACATACGCCGATGCCGCACGCCATCGGCGCCTCGAAGCTGACCTGTAACGGCAGGTCGTTGGCCACCGCGATGTCGTGCACCGCCCGCATCATCGGCGTCGGCCCACAGGCGTACAGGGTGGCGCCGGCATAGCCTTCAGATTGCAGGTACTTCTGCAACGGACCGATGACAAAGCCGTGAAAACCGTCGCTACCGTCGTCGGTGGCGACCTCCACCGGGACGCCGAGCTCGCGGAAGTCGTCGACGCACAACAGCGCTGCGGAGGTTCGGGCGCCGACGAAAGCGCGGACACGATGGCCCGCCTCGAGCAATTCCTCGGCAACGAACGGAAACGGCGCCGCGCCGACCCCGCCCATGACCAAGAGATGCTCGCCACCCGCCGGGCCGGCTACCGGCAGATCGAAGGGGACCCCCAACGGGCCGAGCACGTCCAGGTGATCTCCGGGGTCTTGCTGCTCGAGCAGCGCGGTGCCGCGACCCACGACCTCGATTAGCAAGGTGAAGCCAATGGCGGTGCCTCCGTCGTCGCGCACCACGCGGTAGATCGCCATCGGCCGACGTAGCAGCGGATCGATCGAATCCGCAACAGCGATCATCACGAAGTGGCCGGGACGGCATTGGGCCGCGATTTCGCGGCTCTCGAAGCCGAGAACGAATTGCCCCGGGCCTACGCGGGTGACCGATTCGATGGCCAGGCGCCGATCGTACATAGGCTCCAAGTCTCGCCACGGGGGGGGTTACCCGCGAAAGTAGCATGAGGACCGCGAGGCGGCAAATTTGACACGCTACGGGGGCCTCGCTACCCTCAACAGGACTAAGGAAACCCTTTAAGGGCTGGCCCCGTGAGGCCAGAAAGGGGGACATATGAACTGTATCCAGAGGCGCAGAACAACCCGAACGGCTCGGCCCGAGCCGGTCGGGATTTTTTGTATCGGCCGAGAGCCTGCTAGCCATGCGTGAAAAGGCAACCATCATGGATGCTCGGCAAATCGACCGCGCCCTGTCGCGAATCGCCCACGAGATCGTCGAGCGCAACCACGGAACCGACAACCTGGCGCTGGTCGGGATCCGCACCCGCGGCGTGCCGCTGGCCACAGCGTTGCACCTTAAGATCAAGGAGTTCGAGGGGGTCGAGATACCGACCGGCAGCGTCGACATCACGCTGTACCGGGACGACCTGTCACAGATTGCACCCAACCCGGTGGTGCAGGCGACCGAGCTGGACTTCGAGATCGAGAGCAAGGTTGTCGTCCTGGTCGACGACGTGCTGTTTACCGGTCGAACCATCCGGGCGGCGCTCGACGCGCTCATCGACTACGGCCGGCCGCGCGCCATCGAGTTGGCGGTGCTCATCGATCGCGGCCATCGCGAATTCCCCATCCGCGCCGACTTCGTCGGCATGAACGTGCCGACATCGTTGCTCGAGGTCATCAAGGTGCAGTGCCTCGACATCGACGGTGAGGACAGCGTGTTGATGATGGAGCTCGACGAGATCGTGCGCCCGCACGGAGACGGAGACCAGTAGATGCCCCAGACCAAGAAAGCCGAGGCCGGCCCCATTGCTCCCGGCGAGGCGAGCTCTGCTGCTGCCGGCGACGCCGGCCTCGCCGCCCCCGGCGACCTCGTCTTTCCCGCCGACCAGCCGGCCGCCTCGCTCAAGAGCAAGGACCTGCTCGGAATCGAGTATCTGGACGCCGACGAGATCCGGTTGATCCTCGATACTGCGCATCACTTCAAGGAGATCTCGAAACGCCCGATCAAGAAAGTCCCGACGCTGCGCGGCAAGTCGGTGATCAACCTCTTCTTCGAGCCTTCGACGCGCACCCGGACGTCGTTCGAGATCGCCGCCAAGCGCCTGTCTGCCGACACCCAGAGCATCTCGGCGTCGACCTCGGCAATGGTCAAGGGTGAAACGCTCATCGACACGGCCCGCAACATCGAAGCGATGTACCCCGATATTCTGGTGATCCGGCACGCCTTTCCGGGCGCCGCCCACATACTCGCCAGAACCTGTAGCGCCGGCGTCATCAACGCCGGTGACGGTGCCCACGAGCACCCGACGCAGGCTCTTCTCGACGCCCTCACGATTCGCGACCACAAGGGCAGCATCGAGGGTCTCCGGGTGTTGATCTGCGGCGACATCGCCCACAGCCGGGTGGCGCGTTCCAACATCCACTGTTTGCGCAAGCTCGGCGCCACCGTCGTGGTTGCCGCGCCGCCGACCTTCATGCCCTGCGACGTCGAGTCGCTCGGTGTCGAAGCCTTTGACCGGCTGGAGCCGGCGCTCGAGGGCGCCGACGTCGTCATGACCCTGCGTATCCAGCTCGAGCGCGGCGGCAAGCTATCGTTTCCGAGCACGCGCGAGTATTTCAACCTCTTCGGGTTGAGCCGCGACAAGCTGGCGCTGGCAAAAGACGACGCCATCGTCATGCACCCGGGACCGATGAACCGCGGCGTGGAGATTGCCTCCGATGTCGCCGACGGCCCCAGGTCGGTGATCCTCGACCAGGTCAGCAACGGTATCGCGGTGCGCATGGCCGTCCTGTACCTGCTAGCCGGAAGTGAAGCGGCCAAGAAGAATGTCGAAACTGCTGCTTAAGGGGGGACGGATCGTCGATCCGGCCCAGGGCATCGATGAAACCGCCGACCTGATGATCGACGACGGGTTGATCGTCGGCGTCGGCGCGGGCCTGGATGCGAACGGCGCCGACGTCCTCGACGTCTCCGGATGCGTCGTCGCTCCCGGCTTCATCGACATGCACGTCCACCTGCGTGAGCCCGGGCACGAGTACAAGGAGACCATCAAGAGCGGCACCGAGGCAGCCGCGGCGGGAGGCTTCACCGGGGTGGCGTGTATGCCCAACACGTCGCCGGTGAACGATCACCGCGCCATCACCGAGCTCATCATCGAGCGCGCCAACGAAGAAGGAGTCGTCCCGGTCTACCCGATCGGATGCGTCAGCGTCGGCCAGCGGGGCGAAGCGCTCGCTGAGATCGGCGAACTCGTCGACGGCGGCTGCGTCGCCGTCTCCGACGACGGATACCCGGTGGCCACCACCGAGCTCATGCGCCGGGCGCTCGAGTACACCCGGATGTTCGACATTCCGGTGATCGAGCATTGTGAGGACCTCAGCCTCACCGGGACGGCGCCGATGAACGAAGGCCGGGTGTCGACTGCTCTCGGGTTCAAAGGCCATCCGACCGCCGCCGAAGACATCATCGTCGCCCGCGACCTGGTGCTCGCCGAGCTCACCGGTGGCTCCCTGCACTGTGCCCACATTTCCTCCGCCGGGGCACTGCGGATGATCCGCGACGCCAAGGCCCGTGGCATCGGTGTCACCTGCGAGGTCACGCCGCACCACTTCGTCCTTACCGACGAGGAAGTTCGCAGCTTCGACACAAATACCAAGATGAACCCGCCGTTGCGCTCCCAAGCCGACGTCGACGCGGTCATCGAGGCACTGGGCGACGGTACGGTCGACGCCATCGTCACCGACCACGCCCCCCACCATGCCGATGAGAAGGCGCTCGAGTTCGACCTCGCGCCGTTCGGCATCATCGGCTTGGAGACCGCCGTGCCTCTCGCCTGCGATCGGCTCCTGCACCGCGGCCACGTCACCCTCCAACGGTTGGTGGAGCTGCTCTCCGTCAACCCGGCCCGCATTCTTCGACTCGACGCCGGTGACCTGAGCGAGGGGGCGATGGGTAACGTCACTGTTTTGGATCTCGAGCGCACCGCCACCGTCGACGTTGCGGCGTTCGCCAGCAAGAGCCGCAACACCCCGTTCGACGGCTGGGAGCTCAAGGGTTGGCCGGTGTTCACGATCGTGGCCGGCGAGGTGGTCTGGAAAGCGCCAGGATGACCGATCAGCAGATCATCGAGTTGCTCACCGAGTCGGGCGCTCTCATGGAGGGCCATTTCCGGCTGTCGTCCGGGCTCCACTCGGCACAGTATCTGCAGTGCGCGGTGGCGTTGCAGCACCCCACGTTGGCCGAGAAGCTGGCCCGTGAGCTCGCCGAACGCTGGCGTGCCGCGGCGCCCGGGCAGATCAGCGCGGTGGTCTCCCCCGCCCTGGGCGGCATCATCATCGGCCACGAGGTCGGACGCGCCCTCGGTACGCGGGCCTGTTTCGCCGAGCGGGTCGACGGCGAGATGACGTTGCGGCGCGGCTTCGTGCTCGGTCCCGACCTCAGCGTCCTGGTCGTCGAGGACGTCGTGACCACGGGGCGCAGCA
>SMVB01340323.1_pt1 | contig 24576 bp, 20 predicted proteins | sample 2456461 | NCBI WGS metagenome assembly SMVB01 (sample SAMN11095934, study PRJNA526329) | marine sediment metagenome | biome: Marine sediment; feature: Surficial sediment; material: Deep marine sediment; isolation source: Hadal surficial sediment | place: Pacific Ocean | collected 2014-05 | depth...
CCCCTACCCATGTAACAATTGTCAATGAACACGTTAACCAAATTTCATTGGCTTAAACTGTAACCTGATATATTGGCTATTCTTTAGCAAGTGATATGCCATAAATATCTTCAAATAATTAAACACCCCAAGACATTTAAAATCAACATGTTAAGATAGAAATTATTGAACGGGAGAGAAAAACAAAATGTAAAGTTCGTTTACGTTCGAAGCTGAGGCGAGAACTACGTTTACAGTAACTCCAAAAATTCAGCAAACAAAACAGTGCTTTTAAGAATATAAAAACCAATGTTTCAGCATGAGACAGTGTAATAAGCTACAACGCCGTTTTTTTGCGAATTCCGCTAAATAAACTCAGATGTTCAACACCAACTATCGGTCTAACCTTGAATAATTTTAGGTATTTAACTAGTTTGTAAAACAATATAAATACCGGGTGGCACAATAGTTGATTAATTTAAGGATACATTAAAAAAGCAAGGTAAACACCTTGCTCAAAATTGAATCCAAAGTTCTCCATCCACCCCTCCTTTCCCCAAACGGCGGAACATAAGTTTCGCCGTTTGGTTTTTACCGCTCTAAAATTCTTATCCCTCCATTGGTTGTGTGCAAAACGATTCTTCCGCCACCACCATTTATTTTACCTTTGAGTCTTCTCTTGCTGAATTTGCCCATGACCTCAATGGGAAAATCAGTCCGAACCGAACCGTTCGTCGTTCTCGCTTCAACATCGGCTCGAAGATTTTCTGGAAAATACACCTTGATACTACCGTTTGTGGTTCGGAAACTCATCTCCACGTCTTCCTCAAATTCTACTAACTCCACATTGATGCCGCCATTCGTCGTTTTTGCCTTGATACTTCCTTTGGCCCCATGGACTTCTATGCCGCCATTGGTTGTCTTTACTCGAATACTTCCGGTAACGTCCGTAACCCCAACTTTACCATTGACCGTTGAGATATCAATCTTGGCCTCCTTTGGTACGAAAATCCGATATTTTACCTTTATACTGGCACGATTCCCAAAAAGTGAATTCCAAAAACCACCCCTACGTTTAGGATATTTGGTCCGAATTTTAAGGTAGTCTCTACCCTGTTCAATTTCAATTTTAACCCGTTCCATGATTTCCTCAGCCTGCCGTCGACTGCGAGCTTTAACCACCTTTTCCGCCTCGATCCGCACTTCATTTCTGTCCCAGGACTCGACATATACGCTGCCATTCGTATTATCAACAATCAACTCACTTCCTTTTTTGAATGAATAGGTTTCTTGAAATTTTTCTCGATGAGTCCCCGCAATTAAAGCAGTGGCCAGAAATAAATAACAGAAAATATGAAAGATTTTGATTCGCACAGGATTCACTCCGATTAATTAATAATTCTTTTTGAGGGTTATGTTTCCCTCCTCAGTGTAAACACTTAATCGTGCCAGGTTTTCACCAATGACACCCTCTAATTTTTCACCTTCGTCACCCCATCTTTTCACTGCAACAGGAAAATCTGTTCTGATCCTTCCCTCACGTGCCTGGAATCTAATCTGAGCATTAAAATCCCGGGGAACCCGAATGAAAATATCGCCTTCATCGGTACGCATCTTACACCTGCCATCAGGCAAAAGGGAAAAATTAGCCTCAATATCCCCTTCGTCCGACTGAAAATCGCCGTCCTTGATCACGAGTCCATTTAAAATAAAATTACCCTCGTCGCTTTCCAGATCAATCACTGCAAACTCACAGTTGCTCAATCGAACCGAGCCCTCGTCAATATTCACGTACAGCGTTGACGAAGCTCCCCGGACATTTTTGCATACCACATCACCTTCATCAATATCGACGTCGATTTTTGAAGATTCTAAGTTATTCAAAATAACATCGCCTTCGTCAAGCCGGAGTCTCAAACTGCCGGTAATTTCTGAAATTTCCACATTGCCCTCATCATTTTCTATCTTAAGATTAATTTCCCTGGGTACCTTCAACTCATAATCCACTTGATGCTCGGAGTGCCGGCGCCATTTATCAGAATGGAAAATATTCGAGAACCTAAAATGTTTCTGAACGTCAATTTCGCGAATGTAAAGACGGTTGTCGGAGTGCTCAATCTCAATTTCAAGATTTTCCATTATTTCTTCAGCTCGGCGACTATTCCTATCCCACACTCTCCGGGTTATTTTTAAATAGACTTCTTGTTTATCCCACGAGGAGATCTTTATAGTTCCCTCATCGCCAATGATTGTGATTGATCCGCCCGATTTCATTTTAAAGGTCTTTTCCTCTTCTGATTTTAGTTCCCCGCCAAGAAGGCTTTGGAAGAAAAACAGGGTGTAGGTCATTAACCAAAAAATATATTTTGCTTTCATTAAATTGTTCCTTAATAAATCGCCAACTTAGTTAAAATGTAGCTCCCCAAGTCCGGGACTCACGCGTAAACTAAGAGCGTTTTTAGCGTCGTCATAATTTCTACTATAATAGTATCTTCCGGACTTTCTAAAATTGCGAGGGACTTCAACGTCGGAAAAAAATAAAAACTTCGAAACGAAAAGTTTGACACCAACATCATCATCCGGTAAATAGATGGTTGTTTCGCCAATGTCCAAATCAACATCCGCGAGCGCTTCGTTTAGCATTCGACCGCGAAAATCAACTCTCATCTCCCCGATGCCGCCGTTTATTTCAGCTTCTTTGAAACGGGCGTTTCCCAGTCTGATGATTTTCGTTTCACCGACTTTCGTGTTAATCCTAAGATAGTCCATTTCTCGCTGATTCGGTTCAGAAAATTCTACTTGCACTTCACCGGCCCAAGTGGTCAAATCCAGACCAACCAAAGAAAGGCCACCTAAATCAATTTCGATCTCTCCAGCTTTTATTTTCGCTACCAAATCGATCTCAACGTCTGAAGGTAACTCCAGTAGAAATTCGGCCTCTAAATCTTTGTTATGGTTGTTCATCCAGCCCTTTATATCAAACTCTATATCCAATCGAGAACGTTTTCTGTCATAATCGTCATAAATTTTGAACTCATCTTCAGTGAAATAAATAGATAGCTGCACTTCTTTACTTCGAGAAAATTTTCTAATTTTTACTTTAGCCGCGTCGATATCAATGTTCACATGCAACACCTTGTCAGAATTAATTTCATATTTTTGCTTAAACCTTGCTGTTCCGTAGCGCTGCGCCAAAAGTGAATCAGAATAACCTAAAAGTAGACAACTCATAAAAGCAAAGATCATAAACCTGAACAGTTTTGTTAACATGTTTAATCTCCAGATAAACTCAAATTTAAAAATGACGATGGATTCTAAAAGACACATTAAGCCCGCCACCGTCCAGGCGACGGGCAAAGTTAACTCGCACATTTCCGTCTCGGTTTGCAACGGCAATCCCAATATCTGTTTTAAGGTCGGATAATTCGAAATTATCGAAATTAAAGGGTGATGATGTGTCCTGAGCAAACCAGGCCAACCCGGTATTTGCGAACAAAATATAGTGAAAATGATCAAGAAACCAAATATCGTCAAAGAGCCATTCGCCGTCTGTCCTGTATTCAGAATTAAACAACACCATTCGGTCGCCGGTGAACTCCTTGAAATTATAACCAGGCAAAGTAGAAACTCCACCCAAATCAAAAAGGAATTGCTGCGGAATATTTCCCCTGCTGGAGCCGACGCGAACCCTAAGATCAAGGTTTTCGGAGTAACTCAAGGACTGATATCTCCGCAAGTCGATGATATAACGATCGAAGTTAAAATCGCCGTTTAATTCCTGACCGGCAAACTGGCCGGCAAATTCGGCGGTACCATTTAAATACCAGCCACTTTCCGGAGTTCTGGCGTCGTAGCGGGTATCCAAATTAATACTGATAGACAAACTGCGCATATTCCCTTCATCAATCAGGGGGTTCAATCTGAAGTCATGCCTTCCTCTGAACAACGACCAATTCGATGTATTGAACATATTCGAGTAATCATCATTTCTGTATTCTACTTTAATTTTAAAATCACGAGTCAATTCCTGAACAGCGAAAAAACTAAACCCGTTTCTGCGATAATAATCAAAAAAATCCTTCTTAACAAAAAGTGCATTTACGCTGTTTTCACTTTCCGACACCAACCATGCATCCTGAGTATCCGTAAAATCGTGATATTCGCCGCCCAAAAACAAATTGAGTGAACTCAAGGTGGAAAGTTGTCCGCCAATTTGGTAGCGTAAATCCTTATTCTCAAAACCATAACCAATTTCTCCGAAAGGCCTTAAGTGTCCCATCCGCCAATTATGGTAATGCTCCCGGGGCTCGCGGAAACCAATAAAACCCCCTTCCACTCTGTTGTACCTGAGAAGAAAATTGTCGAGATCGTCAACCGACCAGTAGTTTTGAAACGAAACCCCATGTCTGTAACGGCTGTCTCGCCGAAAAGAACTTCTGGAATAGTGCCTTGTTCTGCGGATCTCTCGGTTGGAATATCTGCTGTAGCTTCGCTGTAAACTTCTCGAAGAAATCTCCAATGCTTCGCCTTTAACCCAGGCACCTCTAGCTTGATCTACCCAGCCATCGACGCTAATCACATCGCCGTTTACATAGCCGCTCGATTTCACTCTGACATTGCCAAAAAGGACGACTGCGCTTCCTTCTATTTCGCCCCGGATCGTCAAATCGCCCCCGACTACAACAACGTGATAAGGCAACTTTTCTCTTTTTTTGATAACCTTGTTTCCAGAAAAGTACTTTATTTCCATCCAATGAGGATCATTCAAATACTTTTCTTTGACCCGGTCGAGGGTCTCTTGATCGATTCGGTCAAGGTCTAGTTGTGAAAAAAGATTGGCGGTAAAAAGCGTGGCAAAAAGAATCACAGTCATCAAGCCCGTTATTAATTTCATCATGCACCTCTAAAATTTAAGGGTTCAATAAAGACTGATAATCTTGCACAAACTGCATTGGAGGTACTGTATCAGACCGTTTCCTTGGTGAAATGTTGCGAAAAACTTTTAGAATAAATTGAAAAGGAAAGAACTTTTAAACCCAATAAAATTACTCTGTTTGATTACGGATACTATCCAGCAAAAGTTTCATATCTTCAGGTAGCTCCGAATCGAATCGCATGAATTCATTTTTGGCGGGGTGAGTAAACCCAATGACTTTTGCATGCAACGATTGTCGGTCCATCCGCAGAAGAAGCTCGCCGGCAAACTGGCGTTCATCGTTGGCTAAATTACCCAATTGTCTATTGCGGCCGCCATATTCGGCATCGCCGAAAACCGGGTGACCGAGATAGGAAAGATGAACTCTGATTTGGTGGGTTCGCCCGGTTTCCAAATTAAGTTTGACGAGAGAGTGTACCCAGTGGGTCTCCAAAACGTCATAATTCGTAATGGCCAACCTACCGGATAACTGCACTGTCATTCTTTTTCGATCTTTAGGGCTTCGTGCAATAAACGTTTCAATCTTACCCTTCCGCTTTTTAAATCTCCCCCAGCAGATCGCCTGATATTCCCGCTCCGTTTCCCTCTGCTTAAACTGATTGGAAAGACTTTGGTGAGCAGCATCGTTTTTTGCAACCACCATTAATCCGGATGTGTCTTTATCAAGCCGGTGAACGATTCCGGGTCGTTTTCGGCCTCCTACTGACGAGAGATCCCCGCAATAATAAAGCAGGGCATTCACCAGTGTGCCTGAATAATTGCCAAACGCCGGGTGGACAACCATTCCGGCAGCTTTATTTAAGACTAATAAATGCACATCTTCATATACAATATTTAACGGAATATTTTCGGGGAGGATATCAACCGGGGTCGGTTTTGGAACGCAGACCTCGACCTTTTCGCCGGGCAAAACAAGATGGCTGGCCTTGGCAGGCTGGCCATTTACCCTGACTAACTCTTCCTGGATGAGTTTTTGCAGACGCGCTCGTGAAACCGAAGCGATTTGCTGCGCTAAAAATTTATCAAGACGTTGTTTTCCCTGGTGAGACGGGACAACTACTTCAAAGTAATTTTCCTCTTGCATAAAGTTGTTGGGTGAATACAAAAATAAAAAGGAGGATTTAAGCTCTTTTTTCGGCGGCTACTTCTTTAGTTTCATCGGTCTGTTTGGAGCTTTTATCATATACCACAAAAACGATTAGGATCATCATTCCGACTGTCACGGCACTGTCCGCCACATTAAAAATCGGCCAACGGATAGTTCCAAAACCAATATCGACAAAATCGACTACTTTACCGTAAAGAAATCGATCAATCAAATTGCCGATAGCGCCCCCCAAAATCATTCCGAGTGCAGAGCGTACAGACATTTTTTCGTCTCGGGCCTTTAAAATATAAACAAAAATGATGACCGTTGCGATTACGGCAAACACGGTGAAAAAGGGTTGGCCGCCGACTTGAATTCCGAAAGCCATCCCGGGATTTTCGATATACGTCAGTCGTACCCAATCGCCAATTATATTATGGGGGACCCCGTATTCAAATGAATACCGCACCGCGAGCTTGGTTACTTGATCAAGAACAACAACAATTATAGAAATTAAAAAGACTTTCACGAGTAAACTCTAGTGTTAATAAAGCCAGTGAATTAACTGTCCGCCTTTTCCTTGCAGGGAACACATCTGGTCGCGGTCGGCACTGCTATTAATCTTTCCTGAGGAATAGGAGTTTCGCAATCACTACACTTTCCATAATCACCACTTTCAATTCTTCGCAAGGCTTGCTCAATGTGGTTGAGAAATTTCCCTTCTCGAGTCGCAAAAAAGAAGGCCTTTTCACGTTCCATGTTATCGGTTCCCACGTCCGCCATATGAAATGAATAAGCGGCATTTTCACCGGAAGCGTCTTTTAGGGTCGATGCCATTTCCCTGTCTTTTAATTGTCCTAAATCTTTGAGCATTTCGTCCCTCTTTTTGAAAAGCAGTTTCTTGAACTTTTCGAGTTCCTTCTTTGTCATTTATACCTCCGTTAATCTCAATTTCAATCTTTTACTAGACAACTTTTTCAATTCCGACTTCCGCTTTAGACCCGTTGATCTCCCAATTTTCCGTAACCGACGCTTTCTGAAACTCCGAAGATATGGATTCTGCCAAAGTCTCATTACAAATATAATCCGAACGCTGTTCGATAGCATCCAAGAGTTCGCCCGCGGTTTCATAGTAAATTCTAATACGATCTATTACATCAAAACCAGCGTTTTTGCGCATATTTTGAATGCGATTGACAAATTCTCGCGCTAAACCTTCAAGCCTGAGATCGTCCGTGATTCGAGTATCCAAGGCTATTGTTAATTCGTCATCAGCCTGAACAACATGACCCTCAGCACTCTGCGAAACAATTTCGAGATCGGTTAATTTTAGAGACATCTCCCGTTTTTCAATTTCAATCTTAATCTCACCGTCTTTTTCTAGCTCGGCGATTTCCTCTGCGCCAAAATCACGGATAAGGCTTGCTGCCGTCTTTGCATTTTTCCCGAAACGCGGGCCCAATTGCTTAAAAAGAGGCTTTGCTTTTTTTAAAGTCAACCCGGCTGCATCTGAAACAAACTCAATCTTCTTAATATTAAGCTCTTCCGTAACTAAACTTGCCATACTTTCGATATGATTCTGCGCGTTTTGATCCTTAGCAACTACGACAATTCTCGACAACGGTTGCCTCACTTTAATGGCTGATTCATTTCTCAGCGCCCGGCCAAGAAACACAACACGCCGGACCAAATCCATTCTCTCTTCTAAATCAGTATCTCGATAGATATATTCGCGGGCATCTTTTTTTGGGTAGAAGGCCAAATGCACGCTCTCAACATGGGCATCGTCGTTTTGAATCAGATTCCGGTAAATTTCCTCCGAAATAAACGGCACGAAAGGCGCCAATAATTTAGATACAACAATCAAAACTTCATACAAGGTTTCGTAAGCAGCAAGCTTGTCATCTCCCATTTCGGATTTCCAAAACCGACGCCGACACCTGCGTACATACCAGTTGGAAAGATCATCGATGACAAATTCGGAAATCAACCGTGCGGCTTTGGTCATATCATAACGTGACAAATGATTTTCAATTTTCTCGACAAGTTTGTTTAAGGAGCTTAAAAGCCAGCGGTCAATTTCCGCGCGTTTTTCGACTCCGATTTTAGATTGTTCATATTTAAACTTATCGATATTCGCATAGGTTGTAAAGAATGAATAAACATTGACCAATGTGCCAAAGAACTTTCGAACGACCTCTTTCACGCCTTCGATATCAAATTTGGTGGGCACCCAGGGCGGGCTTACTGTGAGCAGATACCATCTAACCGCATCCGCACCATATGCATCAATAACCTTTTTAGGATCGACTGTATTTCCTTTCGACTTGGACATCTTCTGGCCAAATTTGTCTAAAATCAAATCATTGGAAATACACACCTTGTAGCATGGCTGCTCGAATAGCATTGTAGCAATCGCATGGAGCGAGTAGAACCAGCCGCGGGTCTGGTCAACTCCCTCGGCGATAAAGTCCGCTGGAAAGCTTCGTTCAAAAACATCTTTATTTTCAAAAGGATAGTGCCATTGGGCAATCGGCATGCTTCCGGAATCAAACCAGCAGTCGATAACCTCCGGAGTGCGGGTCATTCTCTTGCTGCATTGCGAGCACTTAATTTTAACTTCATCGATGTAGGGCTTATGCAGGTCATCGAATTCCGTTAAACCGGAAAGTTCTTTGAGTTCCGCAACGCTGCCGATGCAGTGTTCATGCTTGCATTGATCACAAACCCAAATGGGCAAAGGCGTCCCCCAATAACGATCTCTGGACAGAGACCAGTCGATATTATTTTTAAGCCACTCTCCAAACCGACCCTCGCCTACCTCCTTGGGATACCAGTCGACTTGCTCGTTATTTCTAATCAAACTTTCTTTCATGGCAGTCGTTCGGACAAACCACGATTTTCTCGCGAAGTAGAGAAGCGGCGAAGCACAGCGCCAGCAATGCGGATAACTGTGCAAATATGCTTCGGATTTGTAGAGCAACCCCCGGCTTTCCAGATCTTTGATAATTTCAGGATCGGCGGCTTTCACGAACTTCGACTTGAATAGCGTCACTTCATCAGTAAATTTGCCGCTCTGATCGACAGGCTGAAAGACTGGCAAATCGTACTTTAACCCGGCCTGGTAATCATCTTCACCAAAGGCCGGGGCTATGTGAACGATGCCGGTACCTTCCTCCGTTGAAACGAAATCTGCGAGTACGGTGTAGTAAAGTTTCCTGTCGGTTTCACAAAAAGTGAAGAGTGGCTGGTAATTTTTTCCCGCCAACTGTTTGCCGGTATAAGTCTCAACAATCCGGTAATCGCCCTCGAGCACTTCTAAACGCGCTTCTGCCAAAATCAAAAATTCGTCGGCGTATTTTACTTTAACATATTTAATTTCTGGGTTAAGCGCTAACGCCACATTCGAAATCAACGTCCAGGGGGTGGTCGTCCAAACGAGAAAAGAAGTGTTTTCTTCCTCTTTCATGCGCATGCGGACAAAGGCCGAGGGGTCTTCAACATCTTTGTAGCCCTGAGCAACTTCATGACTCGAAAGCGGTGTTTCACAGCGTGGACAGTAGGGAACGATTTTATGCCCGCGATAAATCAGTCCTTTTTTCCACAGCTCGCTTAGAATCCACCAGACTGATTCAATATAATTATTTTCATAGGTAATATATGGATTTTCAAGGTCAACCCAAAACGCAATTCGGCGGGTTAGTTCATCCCATTCACTCTTGTATTTCCAAACACTTTCCCGGCATTTTTTATTAAATTTATCAATGCCGTATTTCTCAATATCTTCTTTGCTGGAGAAACCCAACTCTTTTTCAACCTGAATTTCCACTGGCAGACCGTGTGTGTCCCATCCGGCTTTCCGTTCGACGCGATACCCTTCCATGGTTTTAAGGCGGCAAACAAGGTCTTTTATGGTGCGCCCAATGACGTGATGAATACCGGGCTTGCCATTGGCTGTTGGGGGGCCTTCATAGAAAACAAACGGCTTCTTAGCATCCCGACTTAGAATGCTTTTCTCGAAGATTTTATTTTTGTCCCAATAGACGAGGATTTCTTTCTCTAATTCAGGAAAGTTTAATTTTGTTGAAAGCTCTTTGTACATAATTAATACCTTAACTCACTTCCTCAGCATCTACTATGATCGATTTAGACAGCATCTTTACATCCTCTCGATCACTCGCTTCATCATCAATGTTAATTTGGGTTCAGCCTCCGCTGCTACTTTTAAGATCTTTTGGATATCAACGGGTTCCAATGCATCCGGGAAACAAGCGTCGGTTACAACTGAAAGGCCAAGGACACGCATCGAACTGTGCACAGCCACAATTACCTCAGGGATTGTAGACATACCCACCACGTCGGCGCCAATGGCACGCAAAAATCGATATTCAGCACGGGTTTCAAGACATGGACCGCTGACAGCAACATAAACGCCTTTTTGAATTTTAATCTTTTCCTCTAAAGCGATCTGTTCGGCCAGTGCAATTAACTCGTTTGTGTAAGGCTCAGACATATCGGGAAATCTAGGACCAAACGAATCATCGTTGACGCCAATTAATGGATTATCGCCAAAAAGGTTGATATGATCGACGATGATCATAATATCACCCGGAGTATATAAAGGATTCATGCCACCGCAGGCATTGGAAACAAGAAGTGTATCCGCTCCCATCTGCTTCATAACCCGCACCGGAAATGAAATCTGCTGCATTGAATAACCTTCATAATAATGAAAGCGGCCCTGCATCGCCATGACCGACTTGGAGGCAATTTTGCCAAAAATAAGACGCCCTGCATGGCTTTCCACCGTAGAAAGGGGGAAATGGGGGATCTGGTCGTAGGGAATAACAGCCTCTTGTTCAATTTCTTCAGCGAGTGCTCCCAAACCGGTACCTAAAATTATTCCTACTTCAGGCGTTATCTTTGTTTGCTCTTTTAGAAAACTGCCAGCCTGGTCAATTTTGGCTTTTAAGTCCTGCATTCTAATTCCTGTGTCGTTTATTCCAGGTGTCAAAAAATCAGTTGATCGGAAATGCGTGACTTTTTCTCTTCTGGTTCAATTCCTTGCTGTTCTTCACTCTGATCAACCGGTGGTTCTTGTAAATCCTCAGACTGAGTTTCATCTAAATCTACGGTTTTTATCGCTTCCGTTTCATCATTCGGTTCTTCCGGTAGAATGTCATCGACACTGCCGAATTCTATTTTTTCTTGCTCCAAGTTTTGTGGCGGTTCTTGTCGGTATTTGGGTTTAATCCGAGTGTTAGGGCGTTTCTTTTCTAATTTATCAAACCCCAGGTCATCCAACTCGAGAACACTGATTAGCTCAATTTGCGATTCCAATAAATGGCGCAGCCGGCGGGCAAACGAATCTTTTTGCGCCTTGATCAGCACCAGTTCATTCTTCATCTCCGCCAATTTGAGCTTCGCATGTTCCAGGATTTTTTCTGCTTCAACCTCGGCCTCCCGAACAGTCATATTTGCCTCCCGCCTGGAGGTCTCCCGAGATTCGGTAATCGATTCCTGGGCGTGCATTAACGTTGCTTTTAATGTTTTTTCAACTTCCTGATAATCTTGCAGTTGAGTCTTAAGGACGAGAACTTCATCCGCTAAATTATTTTTTTCTTGATTTAGGCTCTCTAATTCGTCTGCTACCATTTCCAAAAACGCATCGACTTCAATGGCATCATAGCCACGCATCGACTTCTTAAACTCTTGTTTCTTAATGTCTAATGGGGTGAGTTTCAAGTCAACCACCTCCTGGTAAGATTAGTTTGCAAAAAACAAGTTATGGCGAAACGCCGATTCAATACAACAACAAATTCCTTAAAATATGTAATCCCAAAATCAATATCATGGGAGAGAAATCAATTCCACTAATCGATGGAACAGCTTGTCTGATTTTCCTCAGCACCGGCTCTGTTATCTGAATTAGAAACTTAACAAATGGATTATGTGGATCGAAATTAATCCACGATAGAACCACTCTTACAATAACCGCTAAAATATAAAAATCAATAAGTGTATCTAATAAACTTATCATGATAGATCCCTAACCTCTTTCTCCGAAAATCGCAGTACCAATTCGTACCATCGTGGAACCCTCCTCGATGGCTACTTCATAATCGTTTGTCATGCCCATTGACAGAGCGCCAATTTCAACCCCGGCAATCTCTTGTTCGTTGACTCGACCCTTTAGATCGCGCAAAAGTTTGAACCACGGTCGAACATCCTCAGGATTGGGTAAAAATGCCCCTATGGTCATAAGTCCCTTTATTTCAAGATTTGAAAATGCCGAAATCTCTTCAATTGCACCAATTGTCACTTCCGGTTCAAGCCCAAACTTCGATTCTTCTCCGGAAGTATTTACCTGGATTAAAATTTCAACAGTTCTATCTAATTTTTCAGCCTGCGTTTGAATTTCACGCGCTAAATACACACTATCGACTGAGTGAATCATATCAGCGAATTGCAAAACACGCTTAACTTTATTGGTCTGCAGATGTCCGACGATATGCCAGTGAACTCCTTTGCCAACTTCCTGAAACTTCCGCCAGGCCTCCTGTACCCTGTTCTCGCCGACGACTCGAATCCCCGCCTCAATTGCTTCGTTGATTTGCTCCACATCCACTGTCTTTGTAACCGCCACGAGATCTACTTCTTCAGGATCGCGACCGCTCCTCAGACAGGCTTCCGCTATTTTCTTTCGAACAAATTGTACGTTTTCGCGAATTGACATCGTGAATATAAAAAGTAATAAATATACGTTTTTTTTGATGAAAAATCAATAGAAAAGTAGCGGATGAAATTTTTCGATTTTAAGATGCGGGAGTGATCGGTGGGTGAAAAATCATCATGTTTTATAAATTAGCAGCCAAAACGACCGTCTTTTTTTGGGTGCTTAATAAGCCGGCTTCTGCATTTAATGCTTGAAGAAAAACAACATAAATACCAATTCTTGAAAGCCGACCGGTGTCATCGTGGCCATCCCAAACAATCGAATTTGTCGAACCGGAGGCTTGGTTGTTCGCCAAAAACCGAACGAGTCGGCCGCGAAGGTCATATATTTTTATATTTACCGAGGCGGTTGTTATAGGCACTTCGTAACTAATAATTGTAAAATCTTTTTCCCCATCGTTGTCGGGAGAAAAAGGATTGGGCGCAATTGACAGGCCAGCCTCTGCTGGTAATGTTTGAGTAAAGATACTATTTCTTTCACCGGGCGTCCCTCCCGGGATTGACACTGAAGAACTCCAATTGGTACTGTCGTTTGACGCAAGAACGGGATTGATCTTCTCCAAAGAAATGCCGGAATCTCCGCCCCAATCTTTGTTATAATCGACCCTATCCATTATAACGTCCGAGGGATCGTAAAGTACGACACTATCAAAATCATTATTAAACGACGGCAGCTTTCTTGAAACCGAAACTGAGCCAAACGGAGGATTAAAAAAATCGAGGATTGAAGAATCCTCCGCCAGAACAAAAAAACCGTTTGGAGCTAGATTAGAATGACTGCCAAACTTAACACGCTTACCGGTATCTGAATCCGACACAGACCATTTGGAGAGATTAATTGGCCAAAAGCTTAAATTGAGAATCTCAATCCACTCCGGTTGATTTGATAATGGGGAATACATGATTTCGTTAATGACAGCTGTTCGTGCGGGAAAACCCACAAAAAACTGTTCCGAGGCGATATTGTTGGTTGTGTCCTGGTCTGATTCAAATTTTATTTTGGCAAAAATCAAGTGCTCCCCAGGTGAGACGTTTGAAGTCTGTAACGAAAAAGAAGTTGAATCCATTGGCAAAAGCGTCGCGGAAAATTCAAACGCAGGCGCCAGTTCTTCTCCGCTATCTGCTAACAAGTTTCCATTGAAATCCTCGAAAAATATCAGCTTAAATTGATCTACCGAGTTTTTGCCAACATTGCGAACTGTTGAAGTAATAATCAAGGTTTGTCCAGCCTGCACCGGTTCGGGGAAGAAATTGATATCATCTGGCAAAACGGCAAGATCAAAATTAAGCAACGAAACACTGTTCGGCGCACCCGGCGTGCCAAAGCTCGACTTGGTGTCTGCCCAATTATCAGGTGAATTCAATCCTTCTAAATCAATTTTTTCATCAGAAAAGCCCTGGTCATTGCCAAGTACATAGGTGTACTGGGACACAATTTCGCCATCTGAATTTATTAAAGAAACCGTCTCGGCGGTGGAATTAGAAAATCCCCGATTGCCAAAAGTTGTGTTATCGATTGTCATGACCAAACTTTCTTCCGGAATTAGAGCATCATAAGTATCGGAGTTATCAAAATAGGAGAGATCGAGAATAAGCCCAAATTGCCCGGGTTGTATAATTACACCCTCATTAAATTCAACGATCGAGTCAGTGCCTTCACCGTCCGATATCTGCCATCCCGAAAGGTCAATGGAAACTGATTCAGACAAGTTTATAATTTCTACAAATTCATCATGTGTGTCACTGCCTAAAGCATCAAACATAATTTCCGACAAAACCACCTGGGCTTGAAGAGGTACAAAAGCAGTAAACAGGCTTAACAGAACAGCGACAAAAAAATTTGCCATTTTATTTAAACCAGGCTAATTCCGTTGAATAACAAAAAAAAACGCCTTCAGAAGTTAAGTTCGAAGACGTTTAAATATTTGTGACCTTTTAAGACTTACTAGTCCATATCTAACATATACCGCAATGGATCTTGTTTCTTACCTTCTTTAATAACTTCGTAATGCAAATGCGGACCTGTTGCTAACCCGGTATCTCCAACCAATCCGATTGGCTGCCAGCGGTGCACTTTTTCCCCCTTGGTCACCAGGATTTTTGAGAGATGTCCATAACGGGTTCTTAGCCCCATGCCATGATTGATAATAACTTGTTTTCCATACCCCCGATTCAAGGTGTACTTCGTAACGACTTTTTCCACAACTCCTGCTGCAGAGGCAAAAATCTCGGTGCCTCTTTCCGCCGCGATATCGACTCCTGGATGGTTTCTAATTTTATCAAGAATCGGATGAATGCGCATCCCAAATTTATCTCTGATCCTTCCGTCTATAATGGGTCTAATTGAAGGGGTGTGCTTCAAGACTCTTGCATTTTCCCCGAACTTGTTTCTAACTTGCTCACGGCTTATTTGTGCTAATCGGATTCTTCTTTCCATTTTATCAAGGACCTGCTGATACCCCAAAATTTGCTGCATTAAATCTTTTGAATCCATCGCCATTTCATCATTTACATAAGTAAACCCGCCTACACCTACGTCACGGGTATCAGAATCAATTTTGGGGAGATCGGCGATGATTCGCAATTCATCGTCTTCCCTTTCCAAATCATTGACTCGAGTCTCGATTTGAATGAGTTCGTTATTTAAACCAACCAATTGAGCATTTAAATGTTTATTGAGTTTGGCAAGGGAAGAAATTTCTAAATCCTGATAAAAGTTAGTGGAAAATGCCAAGAATGCTGAGACCAGCAGCAGGACGATTGCAAATGCAGAAAAAGACAATGAAATGAATTTCCTCCGTGACAGTTCTATCTGACTAGCTTTTGAGTCACGAAGTGAAAAATATATTATCTTAACTTTTGATTGCATACCGTTCATTTCCTTCCTCACAAGGTAAAATGAAATGAGGTTCCGACTCAACAATCATCTCAAATATTTATGCTTAGCAAGATGCAAAAAGACAATCAATCGAGGTGCGCACCACGTTTGGTTAAACAAGAAACAAGATTAATTTATCGTCTCCTCGAGAATAAGGCAGGATTTATCTGAAGCAATTAAACGCTCTCAATGTACATAAAAAAAAATCACATGTCAAGAAGAAAATAACGATAAGTATTATTATTTACGAACAATTAACTAAACTATATGAATTTTATATAGATTCTCACGGTCATTTATTAATATCATCTGCCATAGGTAATTTTTTCCGCTTCGAAAATTCCCTTCACCTCTGGCTTTTCTTAAAATTAGCCTTTTTAAGATAGAAGTCAACCAGATATGTTTCCTAAAATATCATCCCTCTTCGGGTACTAAGGACTGAGACCAAAATAATATTTCCATAAAAATCTTGATTACGAGCTCAAACCGAGTTAAAGTTGGCAAGTTTATTTCGATCAAATTCCTAATCAGCTAGTTCTACAACCTGTAAAAAATTCTCTTTAAGTTTTATTAATAACTTAGCCGTACAGGTGAGTTTTTGCCTAAAAATGACGATAGTTTTTTTACTGCAGCCAAAGCATATTTAACGGTCCCCTAATCATCGTAACCCAAGAGGCAAGCAAAGTGTCATTAAAAGCACGACTAATTTTATTTTCCTCCATCATTATGCTACCAAGCGTTTGTTTCGCTCAACTCATATCAACTCGAAGTGATTCACTGATTCGCGAAGGAATTCGGCTAAGTATTGAGCAATCCTACCCCAAAGCCATTTCTATCTTTGCAAAAATGCAGGAAGAAATGCCAGCAAACCCGGTAGGCTACTTCTTTCATGCGGCTGTTTTACAAACGCAAATGATGGACTTCGAAACCTACAATAAGGAAACCGAGTTTCTCGATTTGGTAAAAAAAACCATCCTGCTTTCTAAAAATCATCTTAGAGGCAGTCAAAAAGAGCCTTGGGCTTATTTCTTTTTAGCTGGTGGTTACGGTTACCTTGCTTTTTATCAAGGCAAGCAGAACAAACTAATAGAAGCTTTTAAAACCGGCAGACACAGTATCAAAGCTCTGGAAATAGCTTTGAAAAATAATAGCTCCCTGTACGATCTCTATTTTGGGCTGGGAACTTATAAATATTATCGCAGCAAGTTGAGCCGTTATTTCACCTGGCTACCGTTTGTGAAGGATGAACGTGCAGAGGGGATTGAAATGATAAAAACGGCCATGGAAAAAAGCCGGTATTCTAGATACAGTGCGATGTGCGGGCTCTGTTGGATTTGCATTGAAGAAGAAAATTACCAGGAAGGGTTTGAGATTATTAAACAAGGGCTTGAAGAATTTCCGGATAGCCGAATCTTCCTTTGGTGCGCAGCAAAAACAGCAAAGAAGCTCGAGCTCTGGCATGAGGCGGCCGGCTATTACGAAAAAATTATTCTGTCTTTAGAAACCGCAAATATCCTTTCACCCTACAATGAGATCGTTTGCCGTGTGAACTTATACGACATTTATTCAAAGTTTGAAAAATATCAACAGGCCGAAGAACAATGTCAAAAAATACTTGCCATCCATGTAAACAAAGCCGACCAAAAGCGGCTTTCAAAAAATTTTAAAACGAACCCAAAATCCTGTCGCGATATTTCCCATAAGACAGCCTGGCATCATCGCGCTTATAATAATAAGGAGGTCTCCAACTAAGCCTTGACAGCTAGTTGACCACAGCCGGCGTCAATATCGTCCCCCTTACTCCAGCGAATCGTTACCGGCACAGTTAAATCCCGCATCTGCTCATAGAACTGCATAATTCTTCTTTCCTCAGGCCGTTTAAATTCTCCAAGCGTTGCATTGTATGGAATCAGGTTGATTTTACAAAATAAGCCTTTTACAATATTTTTCAATCGTTTCGCATCTTCTAAGGAATCAGTCAGTCCGGCCATGAGCACATATTCGATAGTTACACGCAGATCTGATTTTTTTGTGTAGTAGGCAGCCGCTTTCATCAGTTCGGCGATTGGCCACTTTTTGTTTAGCGGCATAATGCGCGATCGGATTTCGTCCAGGGTTGCGTTCAGGGAAATCGCCAAACGGTATTTATGATTCTCATCGGCGAAACGGTAAATCTTCGGAATCAGACCGCTGGTAGAAACGACAATATGGCGCCGTGCCAAATTAAGGCCTAATTCATCACTCAATAGTTCGCAGGCTTTCATCAAATTATCGTAATTGTGAAACGGCTCACCCATTCCCATGCAAACAACATTGGTGACTCTTGTACCGTTTAACTTTTGCACCGCGAGAACCTGGTCGAGGATTTCACCTGGTGTCAAATGCCTGTTCAGTCCCATCATACCGGTCGCGCAAAACTTACAGTCGATGGCACAGCCTACCTGGGTGGAGATGCAGAGTGTCGCTCGGTTACCGTCAAACATCAGCACCGATTCAATCTGACTGTCGTCTTCCAACTGAAACAAATACTTTATCGACTGATCCTGTCCTGACTGCCGCTGTACAACTAATTTAAGCTGGTCTATTTGAGCCCGCTCAAGCAATTTATCTCTTAACTCTTTGGACAGGTTGGTCATTTCGTCGAAAGAGTTGATGCTTTTGTTGTAAAGCCAGCTAAAAATTTGATCGCCGCGGAAGGGTTTTTCATCTATTGACACAACAAAGTCGCGAAGTTCGTTTAAGTCGAGGCCTTTTAGATTAACTTTTTGCATTTTTCCTCTTTGTGAAAAATTGATAACCTATGAAAATTTCGATACAAATATTAACACTAATTTAATCAAATCAGAGGCGAACATCAAGAAAATTCATTTGACATTTGAATGTGAAATGGTTACAATTAAAATTCAAAAATTTCAACAAAACCCATGCTAGTGAATTGCACAGTCGGAGGTTGAATGGCAGAAAATAGAACCAAGCCGGATGATTTAGAAAGCGTTCAGAAACTAAGAGAGGCTCGTAACAAAATCGCGGCCGAAATTGGAAAAATAATCATCGGGCAAAGGGAAATTATAGATGATCTGCTCATCTCTTTATTGGCCAGGGGGCACTGTCTGTTGGTTGGCGTGCCCGGATTAGCCAAAACACTTTTGATTAGCACCCTGTCGCGAGTTTTAGACTTAAAGTTTAACCGAATCCAATTCACTCCCGACTTAATGCCCTCGGATATTACCGGTACTGAAATCATTGAAGAAGACACATCGACCGGTCACAAATCCTTTAAATTCGTCAAAGGTCCCGTCTTTGCTAATATTGTCCTGGCAGATGAAATCAACCGCACGCCGCCAAAAACTCAAGCGGCGCTTCTGCAGGCCATGCAGGAACACGAAGTCACTGCCGCCGGAACCACCTATAAGCTCCCAGAACCATTCTTTGTCCTGGCCACTCAAAACCCAATTGAGCAGGAAGGGACCTACCCCCTCCCAGAGGCGCAACTGGATAGATTTATGTTTACCCTCTGGCTGGATTACCCATCCAGAGAAGAAGAAGCGCAGATCGTTAAATCGACGACCAGCGCCTATGAAGCCGAGTTGAACCCCATATTAACAGCAGATGAAATTTTGAATTTACAGAAGTTGGTACGCCGGGTGCCGGTCGCTGACGAAGTCATTAACGCTGCAGTGAGTTTAGTTCGAAATACCCGGCCGAACTATGAAAAGTCTCCGGACTTTATCCGGGAGTCAATTAGCTGGGGCGCCGGTCCGCGTGCTTCCCAGTATCTCATTCTGGGAGCCAAAACCCGCGCTATTTTGGATGGTCGGCCAACTCCCGAAATTGCCGATGTTCACGCTGTGGCGAAGCCGGTTCTCCGGCACCGCCTGGTAACGAACTTTAACGCCGAAGCCGAAGGCATTGACGCGGTCGATATCGTGGAACGGCTTTTGGAAAATAAAAATTAAACTATGTCAACCTCCCAACTCGCTGATAGCCGCAAGTACCTGAATCCCGAAGTCGTCTCGAAGCTGCGCTCCATGGATTTACGCGCACGCCTGGTGGTGGAAGGATTTATCACCGGTTTGCATAAAAGTCCTTATCATGGTTTCAGCGCGGAATTTGCCGAACACCGTCAATACATGCCCGGCGACGAAATCAAACATATCGACTGGAAAGTTTACGGCAAAACCGACCGTTTTTATGTCAAACGGTTTGAAGAAGAGACCAACCTGAAGACTTACATTCTCCTGGACGCCTCTGCTTCGATGGGATACTCCTCAAGCGGCATGAGTAAATTGCAGTACGCATCGTATTTAGCTGGGGCGCTCTCTTATTTAATGATGCAGCAACGAGACGCCGTCGGGCTGGTCACCTTTGACGAAAAAATTCGCAGGTACCTCCCACCCCGTTCGGTCACCACCTACCTCAACCAAATTTTGACCGAACTGGACAAGACAGAAAGCAGCTCCAAAACCGACATTTCCTCGGCCCTGCATCAAATGGCCGACCGGATCAAACGGCGCGGTCTGATTATCCTGCTATCCGATCTACTGGACGACCCGCAGAAGGTACGTTCCGGATTGCGGCATTTCCGCCATAAAAATCACGAGGTCATCGTTTTTCAAATATTGGATCCGCTGGAATTTAGTTTTGAGTTTAATCAGGACGCGGTTTTTAAGGATATGGAAACTGGTGAAGAGATCAACACCCAACCCTGGCACATTCGAAGTGAGTATCAACAACAGGTTACCGAATTTATCAGCACCTACAAAAAATTCTGCCGCGAGCACAAAATCGACTACGTCACGCTCAACACCAAGGAAGACTACGACCGGGCCTTGTTTGAGTATTTATTAAAAAGGAAGAGAATTGGGGGATAAAAAAACCCGGGATGCCAAATAAGCGACTGAACCCGGGTTTTGAGGAGGACATCTGTGTTTTCTAGAGACTTGTACTCTTAAACTCGTCATACAAATTCAACACGAACGGAATATAAGCCCTGGTCTCGGGCCACAAAATACCATCCGCTTTATCATGTTTCAACCACATTCTCACTCTTTTATCGCCACCATTATAAGCTGCCAAACCGCCTTCCAAATCATAGGTTTCAATCAAAGCAGAGAGATAGCGCGTTCCCAACCGTATATTATTAATCGGGTCGAACAGAACTTCTTCATCTCCCGTCCAGGAAATTCCCTCGTATTTTGATAACCACTTCCCGGTCGCAGGCATAATCTGCATCAGTCCCATTGCGCCGGCCTTTGAAACGACTTTCGGATCCCAGGTGCGGCCGCTTTCGTGGGTAATTGTAGCGCAAATCAAATCCACATCGAGATTGGGATATTTAATACTCCTTTGATAAATCTCGTTGGCGATTTCTTGCTTTAAATCGTTTTTTAACCCTGGGTTAAATCTGTCCAGAATTTTCAAAATTTTTTGATTGCTGGTACGTCGAACAAAATCAACCTGCATGACTCCCTCGACCGTCCGAAGTGATTGCTCAAAGTCTGAAATTTTATTTTGCTGCACGCTCGAATTCCCCACCCAAAAATTGAGCGAGAGCAAGCTCGTCAAAATTGCAATAATTAATAACTTCATCCGTGGCCTCCAAACCATTGGAATTCTTCTCTCACTGTTTCTATCTCTTAAGACAAAGTATCTGCAAAGAAACTCTCAAAATGCTTTGAAAATAAAAAGAAGCTTTAGAGCAAGAAAGACACGAGGTGCAGCGCTGAGGTGTGGGTTCGTCCTTGATGCGAAGCTAACATCCTTTAATTCATTGATACAGCGTTTACAAGAAGCGTACCAAGATTCACTCAAAAATTAATTCGACCTTTAAGTATTTAATTTACAAAGTATTACCACACTGACTTAGAAGAACGATTAAGATTGCGAGGCTCAGCTTCTGTCCGCCTTCAAGACAATGTTTCAGGACTGAGTCATTCTTAGCAGAGATGAATGAATCAACTTGACAATTTACGTTTCGATAGCTAACTTTTAGAAATCAATTTTCAGCTTCAATCCATTGTGCCGTTTGTTGAAAGTTAGACAGAATAAGGAGAGAACTCATGATCAAATCTATTAATTCCATCATTCTCGTTTCGATGTTCTCATTACCCATTTACGCTCAGGATCGAATCACCGGCAGGAGCTTTGCCACGCGTTCCGAAGTGATCGCCAGAAACGGCATGGCCGCCACCAGCCAACCCCTCGCGACGCAAGTTGCACTAGACATTTTGAAACAAGGCGGGAACGCTATCGACGCTGCGATTGCCGCTAATGCTGTGCTTGGTTTGATGGAACCAACCGGCAACGGAATTGGCGGGGATCTTTTTGCAATTGTTTGGGACGCCAAAACCGAGAAACTTTACGGACTCAATGCCAGTGGCCGTTCGCCCAGGTCGCTTACTCTTGATTATTTCAAAAAACGAGGCTTAGAAAAAATCCCGAGTCATGGTCCGCTGCCGGTTACGGTTCCCGGGTGTGTTGACGGCTGGTTTGAGCTGCACAAGAAATTCGGGAATCTTTCCATGAAAGAAAATCTGGCGCCAGCAATTAAATATGCCCGGGAAGGGTTTCCACTTTCCGAACTTATCGCCTACTACTGGAATCGCAGCGTACCGCTTTTACAAGAATATGAGGGTTTTAAAGAAACGTTCATGCCAAATGGCCGGGCTCCAAAAAAGGGCGAGGTCTTTAAAAATCCTAATCTTGCCAACACCCTGGAAAAAATCGCCAAGGGCGGCCGGGACGTTTTTTACAAAGGTGAACTCGCAAAAACTATGGATGCTTTTATGAAGCGCGTCGGTGGTTTTCTCTCGTTCGAGGATCTGGCTTCACACCAATCAGATTGGGTCGAACCCGTTTCCACAAACTATCGCGGCTATGACGTTTGGGAACTGCCGCCAAACGGTCAGGGTATCGCAGCACTGCAAATTTTGAACATTCTTGAAGATTATGATCTTCAAGGGTGGGGATTTGGCAGCAAAGAATACATTCACCATTTTATTGAAGCCAAAAAATTGGCTTTTGAAGACCGCGCCAAATTCTATGCCGACCCCGATTTCAACCGGATCCCGGTTGAAGCGCTTATTTCAAAAGAATACGCCGCACAGCGACGCGCTTTAATTAATCCGGAACGCGCGGCAAAACGTTACGAAGCCGGCAATCCGGCTTTGCTGGCGGGCGACACCATTTATTTAACCACAGCCGACAAAGATGGCAACATGGTCTCACTCATCCAAAGCAATTACCGCGGCATGGGAACCGGGCTTTCTCCGGATGGTCTCGGTTTCATCTTTCAGGACCGCGGTGAGTTATTTGATCTTGAAGAAGGAAATTTCAACACCTACGCGCCCGGCAAGCGTCCGTTCCATACGATTATTCCCGCGTTTATCACCAAAGACGGCAAGCCATTTATGAGCTTCGGCGTCATGGGCGGCGCAACCCAGCCGCAGGGTCATGCACAAATAGTTATAAACATAATTGACTTTGGCATGAATATCCAGGAGGCCGGCGATGCGCCAAGAATTTTGCACCAGGGCTCTTCTCAGCCAACCGGAGAGGAAATGACAAACGGCGGAAACGTTTACCTTGAATCAGGGTTGCCTTATGAAGTCTATCGTGACTTGAGGAAAATGGGGCATCGAGTCGGTACCAATGTCGGCAGCTTCGGCGGCTACCAGGCCATTATGATAGATTGGGAAAACAAAGTTTACTATGGTGCGTCCGAGTCGCGCAAGGATGGACAAGCGGCGGGGTATTAGCCGCAGAGGCCAAGCAAAAAAAAATATAGCGACGAACTGCTTATGCTTTCAATTCTCTTCGAGCCTAAAAAACCGAACTTCAGTCACAACCATTCATTATGAGCGGCTCAATAGAAAAATACGATATAGCTGTTCTCGGGGTTGGGGGCATGGGAAGCGCCACTCTTTACACACTTGCAAAAAGAGGTCTAAACGTTTGTGGTATCGAACAATTCGGTGTAGCGCATGACCGTGGCAGTTCTCACGGTGAAACCCGGCTTATTCGTAAAGCCTACTTTGAACACCCCGACTATATCCCGCTGCTCAACCGGGCTTACGATCTCTGGCATGAATTCGAAAAAAAAGCCGGTGAGAAGCTATTTGTTGAAAACGGACTCATTGTCGCCGGCAAACCTGATTCTGAAGTTATCAAGGGGCTTGACCTGTGTTATGAAAAACATAACCTGCCCCATGAAAAGTTAACCGTTAATGAAGCAAGAAAAAGATTTCCTCAGTTCCATCTACCCGAAGACTTTATTATCTATTTTGACCCAATCGCCGGTTTTTTGTACGTGGAAAAATCAGTTGAAAAATTTGCTGAACTAGGCCAAAAAAACGGGGCAACTTTATATACAAATGAAAAAGTTCTAACCTGGCAGGCGAACAAAAATCACATTTCAATAACAACCGACCGTCGAAAAATCGCCGCCGGGAAGTTAATCATTACAAGCGGCGCCTGGGCAAATCGAGAAATGCTTTCATTGGGAATTGACTTCGATATTTGGCGAAAAGTTCTTTTCTGGTATGACTCACCGGAGATCGCTAACTACAAACTTGATGGCTTTCCGAACTTTTATGTCGAATTAGATTTTGGCAGCTTTTATGGTTTCCCTGCCGTCAACGAAATGGGGTTAAAAATTGGCGAGCACGAAATACCTGGAATCAGCTCCCTGCCGGATGAAGTGAGAAGAACACTGCAGCCAAGCGACGAACCGGTCATTCTACAGTTTATTGAAAAAGTATTTCCCCGATTTCAACCGGTCCGAACAAACTTTACCGTTTGCATGTACACCATTACGCCGGATTTCAATTTCATTCTGGATGTTCACCCTGAATATGAAAATGTTATTATCGGCGCTGGTTTTTCCGGGCATGGTTTTAAATTCGCACCCGTGATCGGAGAGATTCTGGCTGATTTGGCAATTGATGGTTCGACCAGCCACCC
>SMVB01167613.1_pt1 | contig 24540 bp, 16 predicted proteins | sample 2456461 | NCBI WGS metagenome assembly SMVB01 (sample SAMN11095934, study PRJNA526329) | marine sediment metagenome | biome: Marine sediment; feature: Surficial sediment; material: Deep marine sediment; isolation source: Hadal surficial sediment | place: Pacific Ocean | collected 2014-05 | depth...
CATCGAGAAAATACAGCGGTCGCGCTAGAATCTGCGTGGCGTCAAAATAGATGCACCAGAATTTTAACCCCGTTCGACCTGAAATAACGCCAATGACCAACCGTAAAACGTTTTCTACCGCGGCTCCAATTCCAGCCGGTGCCCCGGCCGCGGTCCAGGTCGGTGAGCGGTTCTTTACATCGGGTATCGTTTCCGACCGCTCGGGCGGCCTCGAATCTGAGTCTCACCGCGCATTCCAGTTGCTCGCCGAGCTTGTCAGGAACAGTGGGCTCGCCATGAACGACGTCGTGAGAACTCGCATCTGGCATACGGGTGAAGAGGGAGCAGCCGGGGCCCGCGACTACGGCGAAAAGCTGCTGCGGTTGGTGCACGGCGTGGTGTTCAGCCATCCGGGCCCTGCCCTCACCATCGTCCAGGTCGAACGCCTTCCGGGGGGAGCCGCGGTATCTGTGGAACTGGAGGCGATTGCTGGCGGCGGTGAAAACGCCAACCGTTTCGAATCGGACTTCGAGTCTTCAAGTTCGATGGCTGTGCAGGTGGGCAACGAATTGTGGACTTCTGGGCTGAGGGGCGACCCTGCGGTCGGTCGAGACCCCCAGGTAAGACAGGCGATTGAAGACGCAGTCGGGCTGATGCGCCGAGCTGGAATCGGTGATGGCGACATTGTTTCGACCCGTCACTTCATGCGGCACGACGTCCGGTTCGGCTCCGACCCGCCTGAATGGCTGGCCTTCAAGGCGCAGTCGATCCCCACCTCGGCGGGAATTGCGGTTACAGGGGTCGGAACTAAGGACCATGCATTCGTGTTCGAAATGGAAGCGGTAACAGGTGCGTCGAGCACGCGGACGAACCTGCGGACCGGTCGTACGTTTGAGGTCGATCACAACTACTGTCGTGCGGTCCGGGTCGGCGACGGTGATGTGATCTACGTTGCCGGCACCACATCGCTAATCCCCGGCGAAATCGTTCAGCACCCCCACGAAGTCGGTCACCAGGTTGAAGACACGCTCGAAATCATCAGGTGGGCCATCACCGAACTGGGAATGACGTGGGACGACCTCATCCAGACCCGCACATATGTTGTGGGCGATGACAATGCGGTCGCCGAGGCTGTGGCAGCCCTTGAAAAATCGCTGCCGGATGTTGGCACCGCATGCACCGTAGTCGGCGTGCCGGTGCTGGGGCGGCCGGAAGTGGTTGTCGAGATCGAGGCCCGGGCCGTTACGGCTCGTCGCTGAAAAGCTGCTCCCAGGTTGGTGGGTTCTCGATTTGCATCTGCGATTGAGAAAACGGGTTGCCTGCCCGCAGCAGCCTTGCATGACCGGCAGCGGCATCTCTTAGCAACGGCGCTGGGTGACCGGCAGCGAGCGATGGGCCACCGTCGAGACCTGTAATCCCGATGGTCGGCCCGGGCTGCTTATTATGGTCGTTCGCGACTCCCCTTGAGTGCACCGCAACGCGGAAACTGCCAAGTCCTTCTGGGGCGATCAACGCGCCGATGCCCGCCATGTCTTCTTCGGAGTCCGACCTCGAGACTTCCCGGCGTGAGAATCGGTCGCCGACGTACCGCAGAAAATCCTCGATTCCGAGATTTGTCAGAAAGTTGGACTGGGTGGTGTTTCCGATTCTGCTGAAACCGTTGACCATCAGCGTGTGGTCGACTGCAGTGAAATCGACATGGGCTGTGATGTCTTGCCTGCCGATTCTGCGCAGCGGGTCCTGGCCGAGCGTGTGCTGGTAGTAGCACCGCAGCGAGCCTGAAAGCCGCGTTGGCGCGTAGAGATCGGGCCTGTCAAACCCGTAGTCGACCGTGATTACATAGCCGCGGTCCAGGGTTGCCGATACCGAGTCTGACCAGTAGCCGAGCCGCAGGTTAACCTCGCCCCGGTACCCATCGGGGAGCGAGCGAACGAACGGCAGCACCCTGGCCTCGACCTCGGGTTCGACGACGTCTCCGACGGCTTCCACGAACTCGCCGTCTTTATAGTCGACGAATATCTCCCTGACGGACCCGGCCTGGATGATAAACCGGTTCACGGGGTGGGCATCGAGCAGTTCGTTGGAAATAACGCAGCCGATAACGCCAGTCGGCAGATCGCTGATTCCGATCACTGTCCCAGGTCCTGCAGGCGGTACCAGATCGGTGGCGGAGTATTGCAAAACCTTTTCTAAATCAGGCAACTCGCGCTCTGTGTACTCGGTGATATCCGAACGGAGTACGCCGTCTCCAGCGCCCATCTCTACAACCATGAACTCACCGGGCGAGCCGAGCCGCTGCCACATTTCACGCAGCTGCAGCGCCAGTAGCGCGCCGAATGCGGGGTGGGTCACCGGGCTGGTGAAGTAGTCGCCATCAGTGCCAACCGGTGCCGAACCCGGCTCCCGTCGCTTGCTCGGGTAGTAGCCAGATTGCTCGTCGTACAGGGCAGCTTCCATGAACGCCTCGAAAGTTATCGGGCCGTGCCGGTCAATGTAGTCGATCAACCGCTGTTCAAGTTCGCCGGGCGTCGGTGGTGGCATTTAGATGTGAAACCTGCACCCGATGCTCACGAATGATCGCAAGGTCGGATATCGCTGAATTGGCTCAGTACTCCCGCGTCGGCTGGAGATCCTGAATCAAGTTCAGGATGACATATTTCCGGGTGAAGGGAAGAGGGCAAAGAGGCGTCACTCTGACGACCGAACGCATTCCCTCTCAACCTGAAATTCTCCCACGGCGAAAAGGAACCAGAAACAACAACGGCAGACTAGCCGCGTTCTGCGATCGGGATGTACTTTTGCTCGCGTTCGCCCGTGTACTGGAGGAGCGGACGGATCAGGATGTTGTGCTCGAACTGTTCGACGACCTGGACCGTCCAGCCGGGGATTCGACCCACCGCGAAGATCGGCACGAACAGGTCCTGTGGAATGCCGTTCAGGTAGTAGATGACCCCGGCAAAGAAATCGACGTTTACGTGGATGCCGCGCCTGGCGTATGGCTTCATCGCATCCACAACGGCCTCAAGGATCTGGTACCACTCGGGCTGGCCCATTTCCTCGCTCAAATCCTTGACGCCCTGGCGCAGGTGGCCGGCCCGGGGGTCTTCAGCCTTGTAGACGCGGTGCCCGAAGCCCATCACCCGCTTACGGTTGGACAAAAGGTTCTGCACATATTCGGCAGCGTTCTCGGCCTTGCCAATTTCACGTGCCATCTGCATTACGTTTTCAGCGGCACCCCCGTGAGCGGGTCCGGAGAGGGCGGCGATCCCGGCAGTAACGGCTCCGTGGATGTCGGCAGCCGTGCCCGCCACAACGCGCGCCGTGAAGGCCGATGCGTTCGAACCGTGATCGGCGTGCAGCACAAAGTCCTTGTCCATCAGGTTCATCGCCTGCGCGCTCGGCTCCTCGCCTTCCATCATGTAAAGGAAATTACCCGCATGGTTCAGAGTTGTGCTGGGCTTGATCGGGTCCTTGCCGCGCCGGATATTGTGATGGGCCATCACGATCGACGGAACCTGTGAAGTAAGCCGGAGGCCCTTGCGGGTAGTCGCTGCACTGGAATTGTCGTTGCGGTCTGGGTCGAAGCCGGCGAGCGCTGAAACGGCGGTTCGGAGGGCGTCCATCGGGTGCGCGTCTTTGACGATCTCGATCACGTCGAAGATCTGCTCGGGAAGCTCACGGGCACCCTTAAGCTCGGCGTCGTAATCATCGAGCTGGCCCTGGGTCGGAAGCGCACCGTAGATCAGCAGGTAGGCCGTTTCCTCGAATGTCGAGTACTCGGCCAGATCGTTGATGTTGTAACCCCGGTATTCGAGGACGCCTTTTTTACCATCGATGAACGTGGTGGCGCTGCGGTCGAAGTAAACGCCCGCGAGTCCTCGATGCAGCGTGATTTCGTCGTCGGTCATTTAGGGATACAAATCCGTCGCGCCGGGAATCGGCGTCACTATGGGCCATCGAAAATCTGGCGCGCTATGGCATGTAGAAAGGCATGTCCGGCAACGCCCAATTTGGGCATTGTGCAAACTGTAACAATGCGGTTCGAGGCTACACTGCGCGCAATAGGCCGTCAAATTGACGGCCTATTGTTTTTCGTGAGTTTTTTTCGGTGCAATTTTCGGCAACGATACCGGGTTGATCTGCTGCAAAAACCCGTAGTAATGACCGGCGCGGACTATCGTTTCACGCCTTTTCCGCTACCTGGTTTATCAACATGTCGACCACATCGCCAACAGGTATTGCGCCGAGGTCTTCACCGGCCCGGGTGCGCACGGCCGCCGCGTCGGCCTCGATTTCACGGTCGCCGACCACCAGCATGTACGGCACTTTCTGCAGTTGTGCCTGCCTGATCTTGGAGTTCATCCGGTCGTTCGAATCATCAACTTCAACTCTCAGGCCCGCCGCCTTGAGCCTGCTTCCGACTTCGTGGCAGAAATCGTTGTGGCGGTCGGCAATCGGTATGACCACGGCCTGCACGGGTGCCAGCCACAGTGGGAATGCGCCGACGAGGTGCTCGATCAGAACGCCCATGAATCGCTCGAGCGACCCGTACATCGCACGGTGGATAACGACCGGTCGCTTTCGGGTTCCGTCTTCGGCCGCATATTCAAGATCAAAGCGCTCGGGGAGCGAGAAATCGAGCTGCACCGTACCCAGTTGCCAGTCGCGCCCGAGTGCATCAGGAACGAATATGTCGATCTTCGGACCGTAAAACGCGCCCTCTCCCGCTTTGACGGTATATTCCCGGCCCGAGGTGTCGAGCAACTCTGTGAGAATGATTTCGGCCTGGTCCCACATCTCGTCTGATCCGACTCTCTTGTCGGGGCGGAGCGACAGCTCGAATCGATAGTTCTCGAATCCAAGCGCTTTATAGGATTCATCCAGCATTTCCAGGAACGAACTGATTTCAGTAGCGATCTGTTCGAAGGTACAGAAGATATGGGCGTCGTCCTGGACCATTGAGCGGACCCGAAATAGGCCCTGGGTGACACCCGAACGTTCGTTGCGGTGCAATCGACCGAAGTCGGCCCACCGCAACGGGAGTTCCCTGTAACTTCGCAAATCGGCCTGGTAGAGCACTGCTGCCGCAGGACAGTTCATCGGCTTTACGCCGAATTCGCGCTCGTCGACATCGACGAAGTACATGTTTTCGGCATAAACCTCAAGGTGACCCGACTTCTTCCACAGGTCGGTATTGAAGATCTGCGGAGTCATCACTTCCTGGTAGCCGTATTTTCCGTACAGCTCTTTGACGTAGTCGATCAGGCCGTTCATCACGACCGTGCCTTTTGGCAGGAAGAACGGGGAGGCAGGAGCGATCGGGTCGAAAAAGAACAGGCCAAGCGCACGCCCAAGCTTGCGATGGTCACGCTTTTCAGCCTCTTCCCGGCGCTTAAGGTAGGCCTTCTGGGCGTCCCTCGACTCCCACGCGGTGCCGTAGATCCGCTGGAGCATGGTGTTATTTTCGTCGCCACGCCAGTAAGCGCCCGCAGACGATAGCAGCTTGTAGGCCCTGATATCGCCGGTACGTTCCATGTGACCGCCGCGGCACAGGTCTTCAAACTCACCGTTGGCATGGCTGCAAAACGTTACGCGCTCATCGGCGGGAATGCCTTCGAGGATCTCGACTTTATACGGGTTGCCGCTGACCAGCTTTAGCGCTTCATCTCGACTCACCTCGCGTTCGACGAACTCGGTGTTGGCCTTGATCGACTCCCGCATTTCGAGCTCGATCTTTTTCAGGTCGTCCGGGGTGAACGGCTCGGGGACTGCGAAGTCGTAGTAGAAGCCATCTGCGATCGACGGACCGATGGTTAGTTGAGATTCAGGAAATAGTTTGGTTACCGCCTCGGCGAGAACGTGCGCCGCAGAGTGCCGCATCCGGTCGCGGTAGTCCTGCTGGTCTTCTGGCGAAAGGTCTTTGAATTTAGCTGCCATTGTGATTGGCTCCGAACACACGAAACGCGTGTCGTTTCGCTGTGCAAATAAATCACGCGAAAAGCACCGCGCGACCGGGGTAGACGACGAAGTGTGGGGCGCGTCACCTGAAGGGGAGGCGGCGCGCCTAGATAGTCAACGTGTAGCGCCCGAGAGACGGGCTGCACTCCGCTGTGTCGCGTTCAGTACGCGTGCCACCGGGAGACGCGCCGCCCGGCTGTGTGAGCGGGGCGAATATTTGCGACAAATTGCACATGGCTCGATTATATCCGGTTCTGGTGGGCGGTACAGGACTTGAACCTGTGACCTCGTCGATGTCAACGACGCGCTCTAGCCAACTGAGCTAACCGCCCGCGAACGGAGCGTCAAGTCTATATGAGAACTCGCATTTGGATTGCGTTACCAGGCGATCGGATTTTCGGTGCAATTTTGATTAATGTTCTTAAATACTGTGGCCCCTGCCATTAAGCCGGGGCCACAGTGAACAAACGTAAAGTGCCGCTCATTACTCCGATTGAGTTTTACTCAGCAGGTTTCTCGCTCTCGCTGTCCTTCGAGTCACCAGAGCCTTCTGAAGTTCCGCCTTCACCCCCGCTTTCATCAACAAACTGGGGTGCAGGTTCGGGGTTCTCATCGGTTGTCGATGTCGAAGCGCGGAGTGCCTCGGCTGCCCGTGCGGCGTCTTTGTCACCGGAATCAGCTGGCGAGTCGCTGGCCTTTGCCGCATCGGACAGTGCCGACACTGCAGCCCGGAGACCACCGTCATCGCGCGATGACAGGCTGGCCGCCGCGGCAGCCGCATCGGCTCCCCGCGTGGGACCGGCCTCGGCACCGACGCCGACCAGGTCTGTGCCGCCAATTGCAGCGAGCGCCTCTTCGAACGTTGCGGGGGCTTTCGTGAACCCGGTAAGTTGACCGGCCTTGCGGTCGCCTTCCTTGATCCCAAGCCGCTCGCGACCCGCTTCCGAAAGGTCCAGCCGTGCCGGAATCAATCGTCCGATGATCACGTTTTCCTTCAGTCCGTTCAATCGGTCGACAGAGCCGTTTACCGCGGCCTCCGTCAACACCCGAGCGGTTTCCTGGAACGAAGCCGCGGCCAGGAAACTCTGGGTGTTGAGAGATGCCCTCGTTACACCGAGAAGGACCGGGCTCGCGGTAGCAGGCTCGCCGCCCTCTGCCAGCATGTTGTTATTCGTGTACTCGTAGTCGTGCCGGTCGACCAGTTCACCGGGCAGCAGGTCGCTGTCGCCCGGGTTGTCGACCCTCACCTTGCGCATCATTTGCCTAACGATCACCTCTATGTGCTTGTCGTGCAGTTGCACACCCTGCGACCGGTACACGGCCTGAACTTCGTCGACAAGGTAGCGCTGTACGGCGGCCTGGCCTTCGATTCGCAGGATGTCCTGCGGGTTTTTCGGGCCGTCAGTCAACGCGAGGCCGGGTTCAACAGTATCGCCATCGGAAACATTTATTTCCGATGCCGCCGGAACAACGTATTCGCGCTCGTCGGTTTCTTCCCACGTAATGCGGACCGCGGTCTTCGTGACCTGCACCGTGCCGGCGACCGTCGCGGTAATTTCATCCTGCAATTCGTCGTAAGTACCTGCCCTGACCGCGGCTGCCTTTGCGGTTTTCTTGATCGATAGGATCGGTTCGCCCGCGTCGACCCAGTCGCCCGTCTTTACTGTCTGGCGATGTGTTTCGGGAATGGCTATTTGTTCGGAGAATTTCTCACTCGAAATAACCCTTATGACGCGGCCTTCAGGCAGTTGGGCGAGTTCGATCTTCCCGCCGATTTCGGAAAGAATTGCCATACCCTTGGGCTGCCGGGCTTCGAACAGTTCGACGACCCGCGGCAGTCCCGACGTGATGTCCTTACCGGCGACACCACCTGTGTGGAATGTCCTCATCGTTAGCTGCGTGCCCGGTTCGCCGATCGACTGGGCGGCGATGATTCCCACTGCTTCGCCGAGCAGTGCTGGCGAACCGGTTGCGAGCGAAGCCCCGTAGCATTTCTGAGAAATGCCGCGCTGGGTAGTGCTCGAGAGCGGTGAGAACACCCACGCTTCCTTCACTTTCGCCTCTTTGATCACTTCGGCCAGTTCGCGGGTGATAAGTTCATCGCGGTCAGCGATCACTTCGCCCGTCTCCGGGTGCACAATCGGCTCCGACAGGTACCGGGTCACGATCCGGTCTATCAGTGGTGCCTGCAGGCCACTGTTTCCCTCTTCGGAGATCAAGATCCCCTGTGCGGCGGGGTCGTCTTCCGTCGTTATGATCACGTCCTGGGCAACGTCGGCAAGTCGCCTGGTCAGGTAGCCCGAGTCGGCGGTTCGCAGAGCAGTGTCGGCAAGTCCCTTTCGAGCGCCGTGAGTCGAGATGAAGTACTCGAGGATCGTGAGGCCTTCAGCAAAGCTTGAGCGGATCGGCATCTCGATAATCCGGCCCTTTGGATCCGACATCAGGCCACGCATGCCGGCCATCTGCTTGATCTGGGCGATGTTACCTTTCGCCCCGGAATCGGCCATTGCGAAGATTCCACCGTAGCTCGGCAGATTTTCTTCCACAGCCTTCGTCATTTTGTCGGAAACATCGGTCCAAATCGCGACAGACGCCTTGTATCGTTCGGGCTCGGTAATCAGGCCCTCGAGATACTGCTCTTCGAGTCGAGATATCTTGGTGTCGGCAGCCGAAAGCAGAGACTGCTTTTGCGGCGGCACAACGATATCTTTCATGGCGATGGTGGTCCCCGACTGGGTCGCGTACTTGAACCCGATGTCCTTCAGCTTGTCGAGCATCACGGCAGTGATCTCGTTCCCCATGTCGTTCACGACTTCGCCCACGAGCGACTCGATCTCGCTCCGCACAAACAGCTGGTTGCGGAACTCCATTTGCTCGGGAAGCGCCTGGTTGAAGATGATTCGACCGACCGTCGTTTCTATCCGTTCCCCGTCGTCATCTCGCACGCCAACCATCTCGCGCAGCTTGATCAGCTCAGTGTCGTACGCAAGTAGCACGTCATCGAAGTCGGCAAACATCTTGTATTTTGGATTGCCGTCCTCGTCCTTTTTGACCGGCGTTATCCCTTCGCCGTCGACACCGGTGAGGTAGTACATGCCAAGGACCATGTCCAGTGTGGGCGAAACGATCGGAAAGCCCGAGCTGGGTGACAGCATGTTGTTGGTCGAAAGCATCAGGCGTTGTGCTTCAACTACCGCCTCCCTCGAAAGTGGTACGTGCACTGCCATCTGATCGCCGTCGAAGTCGGCGTTGAACGCGGTACATACAAGCGGGTGAATCTGGATGGCAGACCCATCGATAAGCACTGGCTGGAACGCCTGGATACCGAGCCGGTGGAGGGTTGGTGCGCGGTTCAGCAGTACCGGGTGGTCCTGGATGACTTCTTCAAGGAGGTCCCAGATTTCCGGGCGGGCGCGCTCCGTCATGCGCTTGGCGCTCTTGATGTTGTGGGCGTAGCCCTTCACGACAAGCGCGTTCATGACGAACGGCTTGAATAGTTCGAGGGCCATCTTTTTCGGCAGGCCGCACTCGTACATTTTGAGTTGCGGGCCAGAAATGATGACGGAACGTCCGCTGTAATCGACCCGCTTGCCGAGCAGGTTCTGGCGGAACCGGCCCTGCTTGCCACGGAGTAAATCTGTCAGCGACTTTAGCTTGTGGTTGTGGCTGCCCTGGATGGCGCGACCTCGCCTGCCATTGTCGATAAGCGCATCGACCGCTTCCTGGAGCATCCGTTTCTCGTTGCGGATGATGATGTCCGGGGCCTGGAGGTCGATAAGGTGCTTCAACCGGTTGTTCCGGTTGATCACCCTCCGGTACAGGTCGTTAAGGTCGCTTGTGGCAAACCGGCCGCCATCGAGCTGAACCATCGGGTGCAGTTCGGGGGGCAGAATCGGGAGGACGGTCAATACCATCCATTCGGCCTTGTTGCCGCTCTTTCGGAAGGCCTCGACCACGCGCAGCCGCTTGATCGCCTTCTTCCGGCGCTGGCCGGAGGTATTGCGGACCTGGTCTTGCAGTTCGCCCCGAAGGGTATCGAGGTCGGTGTTCTGAAGGATTTCGAGAACCGACTCGGCACCCATGGATGCCCTGAAAACTTCTCCGAACTTGTCACGAAGCTCGCGGAATCGGGCCTCGGTCAGCAGGTCCATTACCCGGATTGCTTCCAGGTCGTCGATCTTGTCCTGCACGTCCGATTCGACGCCCGCCTTCAAATCCTCGGTGAGTTCGGTGAGCCTGGAAACTGCGTCTTCGCCCTTGATGCCTGCGATTTCGGATTTTTCGGCCTTCGTTCGATCTTCGGCCTCTTTTTCCATCTTCGCGAGTTGCGCCTTGGTTATCTTCTTTTTGGGCTTGTCGGCCTCAGCAGCCTCGACAGCCAGACGGTCCGCCTCGGTCTTGGCATTGAACATCAACTGCATCGTCACTGCGAGCGTCGCCTCGACTGTGTCCCCGGCGATCGCTTCTTTCAATTCTTCGTCGTACCGGTTCATCTCGGCGTCGCGGTACGCTCCGAGTTGCTCGATGGCGCTCTGCCGCGCATCGCTGTCAACGGAGGTTACGACATACTGTGCAAAGTACAGGATCCGCTCGAGGTTTCGTGGTGAGAGGTCGAGAAGAAGACCCAGTCGCGACGGGGTTCCCTTCGAGAACCAGATGTGTGCGACGGGCGCGGCCAGTTTCACGTGACCCATCCGCTCGCGGCGTACTTTCGATCGCGCTACTTCAACACCACACCGGTCGCAAATGACGCCCTTGTAGCGGATTTTCTTATACTTGCCGCAGTAGCACTCCCAGTCCTTGGTCGGGCCGAAAATGCGCTCGCAAAACAGGCCGTCTTTTTCCGGTCGCAGCGTGCGGTAGTTAATCGTTTCGGGTTTGGTCACTTCTCCATATGACCAGGCACGAATCTGCTCTGGCGATGCCAGGGAGATTCTGATTGCGTTGAAATCGGCGCCAGACTGTCCCATGAGTTGCCGTTTCCTTCACCTTTCGGGTTGCACCCCGTGGGCGGCTGGCCCATATCGTTACGCTGGCAACGCCAGCAATTTCAGAAGTCCCGGGCGGATCTCGCCCGGCACGTTATTTAACTAGTTCTCTTCGTCTTCGCTACCCGGGGCATCGGCCCCGCCAGCGCCCGATTCCTCTGAAGCGAGGGCCTGCAGGGAATCTTCCGAGGGCCCGTCCGATTCATCGTTATCGTCCCCCGGATCATCATCGTCCGAGTCGTCGGAATCTTCCTGCCCATCAGTCAACTTCTCAAGCAAGTCACCGCCGGGCAGCTCTTCGATATCGAGCACATCTAACGACTCGTCGCTCAGGTCATCCCAGTTCAACGGCGCCCCGAGGGTTGCCGACATCTCCTGCGCCTGGCTCTTGGCCCGCGTGAACCGCTCGATGTCTTCGTTCAGCAGTTCGACTGAGAGCCCGAGGCCCTGCAGTTCTTTGAGCAGGACGTGGAACGATTCCGGAACACCCGGCTGGATGACCTCTTCACCCTTCACAATTGCTTCATATGTCTTAACACGTCCGATAACGTCGTCAGACTTGATCGTCAGCATTTCCTGCAGGGTGTAGGCGGCCGAGTATGCCTCAAGCGCCCAGACCTCCATTTCGCCGAAACGCTGTCCACCGAACTGCGCTTTACCGCCAAGTGGCTGCTGCGTGATGAGTGAGTATGGGCCGGTCGACCTGGCGTGGATCTTGTCTTCCACAAGGTGAATGAGCTTCAGCATGTATACGTTGCCGACGGTGATCGGCTGGTCGAATGTGAGACCGGTCCGGCCATCGTAAACAGTCTGCTTGCCGAAAACCGGGGCGGAAAGGTTCTTCTCTCTCGAAAGTTTCAGCGATGTCTGCATCAGCTCTGCAGGTTTCATGCCGGTCGTGTCGACGTCGGCAGTCTCCTTCAGCCAGATACGCAGGCAGGCTTCCCTTGCCACGCCCCGGTTCGAGGGCGCATCGCTCCAGAGCCGGTCACGGTCGAAACCCCGTTCTTCCAGGTACGCATCGACTTTTGGCCAGTCAATGTTTTCGGAATTAAGGTTGCGGTGGTCCTTGCTGTTCGATTGCATCACGAACCAGGCGCGTGCAAGCTGGTCTTCAACAACAGTGTCTTTAGCACCGTCGAATACCGGAGTCTTGGCGTGGAATCCCAGGGTGCTTGCGGCCCAGCCCAGGTGGGTTTCGAGCAGCTGGCCCAGGTTCATTCGGGATGGCACGCCGATTGGGTTCAACAGGATGTCGAGCGGCGTACCGTCGGCGAGGAACGGCATATCTTCGCGTGGCAGGATCTTGGCAACCACGCCTTTGTTACCGTGTCGCCCGGCCATCTTGTCGCCCTCGGTGATCTTCCTCGTGTGTGCCACCCAAACCCTGACAGTCTTGGTGACACCGGGCGACATGTCGTCACCGTTTTCTTTCGTCAGTATGCGGACGTCGATGATCTTGCCGTGTTGCCCGTGCGGAACGCGCAGGCTGGTGTCCTTCACGTCGCGGGCCTTCTCGCCGAAAATCGCTCGCAAGAGCTTCTCTTCGGCTGTCAGTTCCGTCTCGCCCTTCGGGGTGATCTTTCCGACCAGGATGTCGCCGGCGCTAACCCATGCGCCGATCCTTACAATTCCCTCTTCGTCGAGGTCGCGCAGGCTCTCTTCACCAACATTTGGAATGTCACGGGTGATCTCTTCCGGGCCGAGCTTGGTCTCGCGCGCTTCAACTTCGTGCTTTTCAATGTGGATCGAGGTGTACCGGTCGTTCTTTACGAGATCTTCGTTGAGGATGATCGCGTCTTCAAAGTTGTATCCGTCGAACATCATGAAGCCGACGAGAAGGTTCTGACCCAGTGCAAGTTCGCCGTTTTCGGTCGACGAACTATCGGCAAGCGGCGACCCGACGATGACCCTATCGCCTTTGTAGACGATGGGGTGCTGGTTGATGGACGTGCCCTGGTTTGACCGCACGAACTTTGTTAGCGGATACTCGGCCAGGTCGCCATTTTCGCCAAGCACCTTTACCAAATCGCTGGTCGATTCCGAAACGATGCCATCGGTTTCCGAAATAATGACCTGCCCTGAATCGGTGGCGACCCGCAATTCCATGCCGGTTCCCACGAGCGGGGCCTGCGGGCGGATCAACGGGACGGCCTGGCGTTGCATGTTCGAACCCATCAGGGCCCGGTTAGCGTCGTCGTGCTCAAGGAACGGAATCAGCGCAGTCGAAACGCTTACGATCTGCATCGGCGAAACGTCGAGAAACTGCACTTCGTCGGGGTGAACATATGTGTAGGCCTCGCTGCCACCCACCCGGACTTCGACCAGGTCGGTAGTTATCTGCCCTTTGGCGTCCATCGGGGTAGTCGCCTGCCCTATCGTGTTGCTCTCTTCGTCATCGGCAGACAAATACTCACGGTCTTCTTCTTTAGTGGTAACAAAAGGCAGAACTTTTACATCGCGCGCCTTGAGCTTGTTTACTTCCTCGGAAATCGGAATCGTGATCGGCTTACCACTTTCGGCAACCACCTTGCCCTTGTCGTCGGTGATGTCTTCGAGCGGGGTACGACCCTGGATATCGGGGTTGTCGCTCGCCATCGAACGGAGAATCTTCCGGTAAGGGGTCTCGATAAATCCGTAGTCGTTGAGCCGCGCGTAGGTCGCGAGCGAGCCCAGCAGCCCGATGTTGGGCCCTTCCGGCGTTTCGATCGGGCAGATTCGCCCGTAGTGCGAAGCGTGCACGTCACGGACGTCGAACCCGGCGCGCTCACGTGAAAGACCGCCGGGGCCAAGTGCCGACAGCCGTCGCTTGTGTGTCAGTTCCGCAAGGGGGTTGGTCTGATCCATGAACTGCGAGAGCTGAGACCCACCGAAGAACTCACGCACCGCGGCAACTACTGGCCTGATATTGATGAGCGCGGCGGGCGTTGTGGTTGTCGGGTCCATCTGCGTGGTCATGCGTTCTTTTACAACGCGCTCCATCCGCAAAAGACCAACTCGCAACTGGTTCTGAATCAATTCACCAACGGCGCGCACGCGGCGATTGCCCAGGTGGTCGATATCGTCGTTGCTTGCACGACCGTTGTTGATAGTAATCATGCGCCGGACGAGTTCGACGAAATCGCGCTTCGTGAGCGTCCGGGTCGTTTCCTTCAGCCCGAGCCTGTGGTTCAGCTTGTAACGGCCAACGCGCCCGAGATCGTACTTTCGTTCGTTAAAGAACAGGTTTTTGATGAGCTCGCGGGCATTTTCCACGCTGGGCGGCTCACCCGGTCGCAGCCGGCGGTAAAACTCAAGGAGAGCTTCTTCCTCGGTAGTCGCTGCGGTATCTTTCGCGAGGGTCGCTTCCATGTAGCGGTGCACCGGGTCGTCGTCCACATCTGCCACCAGCGCCAGGATTTCCTTATCGGTGGCGAATCCGAGCGCTCGCAGCAGGGTGGTGATCGGCGCCTTGCGCTTGCGGTCGACCTTTACCGAGAGCAGGTCCTTGTTGCTGGTTTCGAGTTCTACCCATGCACCGCGATAGGGAATCAACTTTGCACTGCAGAGCATTCGACCGGTCGTGGGATCTGCCTTGGTGGTGAAATATGCGCCGGGCGACCGAACGAGCTGCGAGACGACTACGCGCTCGGCACCGTTGATCACGAACGTGCCGTTTCGGGTCATCATCGGCACGTCGCCGAAGAACAGTACCTGCTCCTTGACTTCGCCTGTTTCCTTGATGACGAGCTGCACCGTTACGTAGAGAGGAGCGGAGAAAGTGATCTCCCGCTTGCGGCATTCCTGCTCGGTGTGCTTTGGCTTGCGAATTTCGTGGCCCAAAAAACGCAGATCGAACCGACCGCCTGAGAAGTCCTCAATCGGGGAAATGTCATCGAACAGGTCTTTCAACCCATCGGTCTTGAGCCAATCAAATGAATTGACCTGGACTTGCACCAGGTTGGGAACCTCTACAGTGTTCCGGATACTGTTAAATGTCTTGTAATCGGACTGCTCGGACGGGGCTAGTCTGCGATCAGCAATGACCATACTCACACTCCTGGAGTGCTAGGGATGGGCAACACGCGTTAGGGCCGAAATTCAAACGCGCGAAGACCGCAAGCATGCGGGCAAAATTGCCGCGTGCTTCCGGTAGGGTTGGGGAATGAAAAAAATGAACCAGGGCGAGACGTAAAGAGATGAACCGTTCTCTAACAGCCTAGAATTTTAGTTCTATTTCAAATACGCTGTCAACTGGTCAACGGATGCTTTTTGGCGGTCTGGAACGTCTATTCGGCGATTCGAGCGTTAAACCCCCCGATTTGCGACCGGCGTGATCGCGCTCCACATGAAGAGTTTGCAACTCTATGATGGGCATTGGCCGCTATAAACACTTGACTATCGGCCGCGAATTCCAAAAAATATCCGTAATCAACCGATCAGATGACTCCCTCTACAGGGAGAATCGACCTGAACGGGGGTGGAAGTTCGGTGTTTCGTACGATTACGAGGGAGTTGGCGATTGTGGGGGTTGCCTACCTCGCATTCGCGCTCGCTAAGAACCTGACTGACCCCTCGCCGGTGCTCAAGGCAGTTTCCAACGGCTGGGGGGTGATTCGGCTCGAGACCGCGCTCGCCCTGAACCACGAATCATTCATTCAGCAAATCATCGCACGCCTCTCTCTTGGCCTGCTCATTGCGTTGACCTATTTCTACGCCGTCGGTATGTGGCTGGGGTTGGCGGGCACGGCCGTAATCCTGTTTATAAAAAACCGTGCCGCGTATGTTCAGTTGCGTCGCACTTTCATGTTGACCATGCTCCTGGGTGCGGTAGTTTTTGCGATCTACCCGCTTGCCCCACCCAGGTTTATGCCCGGACTCGGCATGACCGACACCGTTACCCTGCTCGGTCTCGACCCCACTGCACCGAACTCCGATTCGGTGATTAGCTACAACCGTTTCGCCGCCATGCCCAGCCTCCACTATGCCTGGGCGCTCCTTGTGATGGTCGCTGCATTCAAGTTCGGGGGCCGCCGGGCAATAATCGTCGGGTTCAGTTTCCAGTTGCTGATGTTCGTGGCGATTATTGCAACGGCCAACCACTACATTCTCGACGCACTGGCTGGCGCCCTGCTTCTTGTAGTAGCGATTTATCTCACACGGCAGCTGGAGCGGCATGAGAGCGGCATCACCCGGATGGCCGTGCGAATATTGTCACTGCGGGAGACGGAAATAAGTTGGCGAGAGCGTGTTAGCCAGATTGGAATGCCGGATCTGCGCGGTCCGTTTATCACGGGGTCTGCGATCCCGGGCGGGCACGCGGCCCCTCCCACTCGAGCCGGTGTTGCTCCACCCGTTCCAGCATCTGCCGGTACTTTGCTGTCAATCGGCCCCCTGTTCGACGACCTGACTCTCGTACTGCCGTGAACCCAGGTCCTGGCGCTCCTGTATCTCGGGGGGCCATGTACTTTTGATGTAGGCGAGCACTTCGAGCACTTCTTCGTCGGTGAGGACGCCCCTGAATGCTGGCATGACTGTGGCAAGGGGTGGGCGGTCGAGAACCCACTGATGGAGGAGCCGGTCAGGATGATGCCAGGTATGGCCTGCATCGCCATGGACCGGTGCGGCTGCCAGCACTACAGGGCCCTGCACCGGACCGTGGCACGACGCACAGTTTCGGGCGTAGATTTTTTCACCCGCAGCCACCCGGCTGTCGGTCAGCTCGATCGGGAACTTCCCGGTATCTGCTCCACCGCTGCTGCACGCGCCCTGCAAAGCTGCAACGACCAGCAACGTTGCTGCCAACAGCCAAACCCTGACGTATTTCGATCTCATCGAGTCCTCTGCATCTTAATCGGCCCGGCTTGTATCCAATACTTAAACCCTAACCCCCCCGGTGGGGGTATAGAATAAGTTAATCCCGTTTTTTGCGGCGATTATTTCAGAATACGATTGACGGGCTGGCTGGCGATATGAACAAGGCACACGAACATGACGGTCACGAAGCCGACAAGGCCGAAACCAGGGCCGACGCCATCAAGCGCCTCAGCTACATTGAGGGCCACCTGGCAGGCGTGAAGAAGATGGTCGATGAAGACCGCTACTGTGTCGACATCCTCCGCCAGACGTTCGCGGTGCGGCGTGCGATTCAGAAACTGGAATCTCGCCTGATCGACGGCCACCTGCGCACCTGCGTCGTCGAGGGAGTGAAAGACGGCCGCGAAGAGCAGATATTAAGTGAACTGGTGGAGCTTTACGAAATTGCCGACCGCTAACTTTCCGGAAACCACAGCGACAGCTGAATCGGTGAAGCAAGAGCTATCGACACTGACATTCAGTGTCGGTGGCATGACGTGCGCCGCCTGCGTTCACCATGTCGGCAACGCACTGCGCGAAATGCCGGGCGTAATCGATGCGCAGGTCAGTATTGGGACCGAGACCGCGACCGTCGAGTTCGCACCCGCGTCTGCAACGGGGATTGATGCTGTAACCAAGCCGGCGCTCAGGGCTGCCGTTTCGGGAGCAGGCTACTCGATTCGGGGTTTTGCCGACGAAGATACCTCGATCTTCGCCGACGGCGATAAAGCAATCCGTGAAGCCGAGTTGAAGACAACACGCGACATGATGGTGATCAGCCTGATGGTTGCTGCGGTCGTGATGATCGCCATGAACTATGCGTCGGTCGAGGTATTTTCAGGTATTTCTCCGACCGCAGCCAACTTGTTTTTCCTGGCCCTGGCAACCCCGGTGCAGTTCTGGGCAGGTTCACGTTTTTACCGATCGGCCTGGAGCGCGGCCCGGCTCCGGACGTCGAACATGAACACGCTTGTCGCGATCGGCACCTCCACGGCCTATTTCTACAGCCTGGCCGTAACGGTCCTCCGTCCGGTGTTCGAAGATTCCCTTGCTTTTTCAGGGGGTGATGTTGGTGGAAGCCACGCGACGGGCACTTACTTCGACGTTTCTACAGCGATCATCGGGCTGATCCTGCTGGGCAGGTGGCTCGAGGGCAGGGCGCGCGGCAGGACATCGGACGCCATCAAGAAGTTGATCGGTCTGCAGCCGACGAGCGCAATGGTAATCAAGGACGGCTCGCCAGTTGAAGTCGATATCGCCGATGTCGAGTCGGGGGATGTAATCGTCCTCCGTCCCGGCGAACGCGTGCCGGTGGACGGCGAAATATCGGAAGGCGCTACTACGGTCGACGAATCGATGCTTACCGGCGAGCCGATACCGGTCGAGAAACAGCCCGGCGACGGCCTGTTTACCGGAACTGTAAACGGCACCGGCGCAGTCCGGTTTGTGGCTTCGGCAGTCGGCCGGGAGACGATCCTTGCGGGAATCGTGAGGATGGTCCAGCAGGCGCAGTCGTCGCGTGCGCCGATCGAGCACCTGGTCGACAGGGTGACGGCACTGTTTGTGCCTGCCGTGCTGATCGTCGCGGTGATCGTCTTCGCTGTCTGGTCGTTCGTCGCCCCCGAGCCCGCGATGATCAATGCATTGCTGATGACGGTTGCGGTGCTTGTGATCGCATGCCCGTGCGCGCTCGGCCTTGCAACGCCGACGGCCATCATGGTCGGGATGGGCCGTGGTGCCTCGAACGGCGTGCTTATTAGAAATGCCGATGCGCTTGAGCGTGCGCACAGGGTCGATACCGTCGTGTTCGACAAGACCGGCACTCTCACCGAGGGAAAGCCGGCGATCACCGAAATGAGGGCGTTCGGGGTGACCGAAACCGAGTTGATCCGGTTCGCAGCTGCCGCCGAGTCGGCGTCCGAGCACCCACTTGCAGCGGCCGTGCTCGCAGAAGCGAAGGCGCGCGGGGTCGAAATTTCAGAAGCCTCCGACATCACTGCGACCCCGGGACGCGGCATCTCGGCGATGGTTGGTGGATCGACAATTCTTGTCGGCAGCCCGTCTTTTATTAGCGAAAACACCGACGCCTCCTACGAATTCACCGAAGCAGGGTTGAGGCTCGCGGAAAAGGGTGAAACGGTCCTGGCGGTGGCGCGGGACGGCGCAGCAATCGGCCTGATCGGCGTGTCGGACAGGATCAGACCTGAAGCTGTCGGCGCTATAGCGACTCTGAAGGCCCGCGGGATCCGTACCGTGATGCTGACGGGTGACAACCGGCGGACCGCGGAGAATGTTGCGGCTGAAATCGGTATCGACGAGGTCATTGCCGAGGTGCTGCCCGATGGTAAATCGGCAGAAATCTCACGGCTCCGAGGCACGGGTGGGACCGTGGCGATGGTGGGAGACGGGATTAACGACGCCCCTGCGCTGGCGACGGCTGACGTGGGAATCGCAATCGGGAGTGGCACCGATATCGCCATCGAGGCCGCGGATGTGACGATAACTTCAGGGGATCCGGCCATGGTGGCCGAGCTCATCGACCTCAGTCGCAGCACTATGCGCACAATCAAGCAAAACCTGTTCTGGGCGTTCTTTTACAACGTAATGCTAATCCCGATCGCTGCCGGGATCCTGTATCCGATATTCAGCGATGGCACGGTGCCCGGGTTCCTGCAGCCGATAATCGGCCAATTCGGTTTCCTGAACCCGATCGTCGCTGCGGCCGCGATGGCAGTGAGCTCGGTGACGGTGGTTACCAACTCGCTGAGGCTCGGCAAGGGTGTTCGCAGGCGTAGTACGACTCGACCGCCGACTACACCGGAAATTGGTGTCCAGGCAAAAACGGCAGACCAGCCGACTTAAAATCTGGCATTTTTCGCCATTATGTGAATTGCTGAAATGTTCGGTAAGCCAACGAGAAGAACCCGCAAAAAAGGAAGAGCAAGATGAAGATTCCGTTTCTAGGCAGCAAGTCCGAAACCGCGACCGATCCCGTTTGCGGCATGAGCGTCGATACCTCCAATCCGGGTGGCGGCGTGTCGACGCACAACGGAGAGGTTTACTATTTCTGCGGCCCGGGCTGCAGGGTTTCGTTTGAAAAGGACCCGGAGGGCTACCTGTCAGGCGAAAAATCCGTCGAGATGTAGTTTGTGAGGGCACGTCTTTTGTATCTACTGGCGTGCCTCTCGCGTCTTATTAATGAAGACGACACATGCCACAGATCGCCCGCCAGCCCGGCGCCGATCATGAAAAGCTCTTTTTAGCACAGGAACACGAATGCCCATTACCGAACCACCAGCTGCCGACGGCGTCGCAATTGTCTACACCCACCCGACCTGTGGATATTGCGACCTGCTGAAGGAAGACCTGATAAAAGACGGTGTTTCATTTCGAGAAATCGACGTTTCGAAAGAGCCCGACATGTGGGTCGAGGTCGAAAGGCTTTCCGGTGGCGACAAGATCACTCCCGTCATGGTGAAGGCTTCTGGTGAAGTCGAAATCGGTTACAAGGGCATTGGCTGCAACTACAACTAGCAGCCAACAAAATTGCGGGTGACCGTTGTTGTACAGTTGACTGGCAATACGTACGCGCCGTACTCTCAATAGAGGCGATTAACTTCGCCATGTGGTCCCGTGGTGTAGTGGTTTAACACGCCTCCCTGTCAAGGAGGAGATCGTCAGTTCAAATCTGATCGGGATCGCCAATAAGACGATTTAGGAAAGCCCCTGGCCTGCGCCGGGGGCTTTTTGCTTCAACATATTCTGGTAGAGCGCCGAACAAATGCTCCGATACGCCGTGAGCAGTCAACTTTTATAGCTGGGTGACCGGTCAACAGAGCGCTTTATAAGGCGCGCCGTTTATTCGGAACCCCCTTGCAATTGACCGAAGAACAAGCGCAGCGGTGTTGATATCGTGGCGTGATTGCACAGCAGTCCGCAAAGCTGGCACATTTCTTTCCACAACTCAACAATTCTCTGAAGCATCAGCCCGCGCTGGCGCCGGCCATTAATTTGAAGGGGCCGTACCCAGCCCAACGAGTATTGACCGGGCGTCTTCCATATACAGGGTTCCGATCAGTTTCCCGTCCGGGTCTGTTACGAGGACACTCTTGAGCCCTGATTCTCCGTAGTACTCGACAACCTCGGCCAGTTCGGTGTCCGGGCGGATTGTACTGGGGCCGGGGCGCATTGCCTGTTCAGCCGTGCTGTCGGGATCACCACGGAGTGCGCGACCGCGGATGCGTCCCAGCACTATTCCGTCATCGGTGGTGACGATGCACACGTCGGTACCAGCCGCTTTTACGCTCGCCTGAACCAGTTCGAGCGTGTCGTCAAGCCTGCAGGTCACGTTGTCGCGCTGAACGGCGTCCCCGGCTTTAGGTATCGACTCCGTTTCGCCCTCAAGCGGCAAGCCGGCGGCAGACCAATCTTTCTTCCCCCCAACGTAGTCATATACCCTGGTAAATCCTAGCGTTTCGAGCCGCCAAGCGGCCCGTGGACTCATGTCTCAGAGTCCGTCGTGTCAGTAGACGATAACCGGGGCGTCCTTGTTCAGAACGCCGGTTGATTCGCCATCCAGTTCGTTGAGCGGGATGTTAGTGGCTCCCGGCAGGTGAGCCTCCTCAAATTCAGCAGGCGGCAACACTTCCACAATCTGGCCGGAGTCTTGTTCGACGAGCCTCTGGACTTCATGCCGGTCGATTGGAATCGGCATATATATTCAGCCTCTTCACGCTACGGGTAATGCCTGAGATCAAGGCGCACCTCGATCCTCTAGAGTCTAGCGTGGACTATCCGCCATTGGCGAACCGATAGACCTGTTCGACCCGCGTGAGCGTCGTCCTGGGGCGGGTAAATCCGGCCAGAATCGCATCGAGAGCTCCGGTGGCCGAAGTTGCGTCCACGACAAAGAGCATTCGGTGCTCGGGGGCTCGTCAGTTCAAATCTGATCGGGATCGCCAATAAAGCTGAAAAGCAAAAGGCCCCGGACGAAATGTCCGGGGCCTTTTCGCGTCCCCCGAACATCACGCTAGGCTAAACTCCCGCGCAGATCGACAGATAAGCCCTGCTGCTGACTGTTCGCGAGATCGCACGGCCGCGCCGGATGCCCGATGGAGGTTACGTTGGACTTTGACCCAAAAATTACGCAGTTCATTTACGACAACCCGCAGGGAGTGCTCACGACCTACCGCCGAAACGGCCGGGCGCAAATGAGCATCGTCACTGTACGACCGCACCTGGAAGGCGTCGCCGTATCGATCACCGAAAGCCGAATCAAATTTAAAAATCTTCGCAGAGACCCGACCTGCTCGATACTCATTTCGGCAACCGACTGGTGGTCGGGCTTCATCGTGGTCGACGGCACTGCCGATATGACGTGGTCGGGCAACAGCGAGCCGGAAAGCCTTCGAATGGCACGGCGAGAGATATACAGCGCGACGACGCGCAGGCGCGCAACCGACTGGGATGAGTACGACCGTCTTGTCGACGAGGATAAGCGCGTTGCACTGATAATCCGCCCCGAGCACATGTACGGGACGTTCTTCGACTCGAACTGGATGGCCAGCCAGGCCAGGACCCGCAAATAAGCAGACCCCGGAATTGCTTCCAGGGCCTGCTCGCGTGCCTCGATTACGAGGCACGCCAGTTGGGGAGGATGGATCTACCGATCGATGCTCACGGCGACTGTTGCAGGCTCTCCAGTGGCAGTACCAACTGTCGATCCGGCAGCGCCCTGCTCGATAGCCCCGCCGACCGGTCCGGAAGAAGTAACTGGAGCCAGATCGTGCTCAGGCATATACCGCCAGACCAGTACGGTCCCTATCAGCGCCACGACACCGGCAACGATGTACACGACTGATGTCCCATCGATGAACGACTGCCTCGACGCCAGCGCGAGCTGATCGCCTGCGACGCCTTCAGCAAGCGAACCGGCTACCTGGAGCGCGGCACCAATCGAGTTTGTTGCTGCAGCGGCAGCACCCTCGCCAAGACCAACTACCGCATCCGACATGCTCGAAGAGTAGATCGAGCTCAGGATCGAGCCGAAGATTCCAACGCCCAGCGCGCCGCCGATCTGGCGAATCGTGTCGTTCAGCGCGGAGCCGACCCCGGCCTGTGCCTCGGGGACCGCTGCCATCACGGCGTCAGTTGCAGGCGCCATCACGTTCGACATCCCCAGACCCATCAGGAAGATGAGCGACCCGGTGATCCAGTACGTGGTGTCGATATCGAGAATCGACATCCCGGCTACGGAAACGGCGACCACGAACAGACCGCCAGTCATGACCGCCCGCGCGTTCAGCTTGGCAACGAGAATCGCGCTGGTCGGCGCACCGACCATGAAGCCAAGCGCCATCGGTACCAGCCGGATGCCGGTGTCGAGCGGCGAGTAGCCCTGCACGAACTGCAGGAACTGGGTCAGCATGAACATCATGCCAAGCATCGCCATAAACGCAATGCCGATCGCCCCGACGCTTGCCGACAGGCGTGCATTGAGGAACAGGCGCAGGTCTACCATCGGGTGCTCGCGTCGCAGTTCATACCAGACGAAAAGGGCGCCGAACCCCAGGGACAGTGCGAAGCCAGTCAGTGTCACTACAGAAAGCCATCCCTGCTCCGGGGCCTCGATGATGGCGTAAATAAGCGACGAAAGTGCCGCCATCGAGATCAGGGCACCGATAACGTCGGTGGTTTTGGCATTAGGGTCACGGCTTTCCGGTACGAGGAACACCGACCCCACGAGCGCAACCAGCACGACCGGGACGTTCAGCAGGAACACCGATCCCCAGAAGAAGTTTTCCAGCAGCCAACCACCTGCGATCATTCCACCCGGAATGCCGATCGCAGCGACACCGGCCCATATGCCAATCGCCTTTGCACGCTCTTCACGCGGGAACACGTCGACGATTACGGAGAGCGTCGATGGCATTATCAGGGCGCCACCGATGCCCTGGCCCGCCCGGGCAATTATTAGCTGAGTGGTGGTTTCCGAGAAGGCAGCGCCAACGCTAGCCAGCCCGAAAATCACGAGTCCAGTCTGGAATGCCAGCCTGCGACCAAACCTGTCGCCGAGCGACCCCATCGTCAGCAGCACTCCGGCAAACACCAATATGTACGCATTGATGATCCACTGCAGGCCCGAAGCCGATGCGTTCAGCGAGTTCTGCAGGGTCGGGATGGCCACGTTCAGTACCGTGATGTCCAGCCCGATGATGATCAGTGCGATTGACAGGACCCCGAGGGTCCAGTTCCTTTTTTTGTACCCGGTATTTCCAGTGCTGCTGCGCTGGACCTCACCGGTTGCTGTTGTAGTGCTCATAGTAAAAAAATCCTGAGATCAAACTAACTTATGACTGACAATCAGTCACCAAGAGATAAAAAGACGCTCGGTTCACAGCCCCGTAATGGAGCTACCCGGACAGGTGCTCATAACTAACTCCTCTGCCTCTCGACCTTCGTCAAAATGAATGACAGTCAGTCATTACGACATAAAACAGACCGGCTCACGTCCGGCGTGCCACAAACGCCCTCACAACTATCTCCTCCGTCGTCCGGCCGATCTCCTGTCGACTCGCCGGTGGAGGGTCGGTGGCGAACGCCAGCTGCATCGCGCCTGAAACTATTACGCGGAACATGTCTGCAGCCACCGCGGAATCCATAGGGATCATGTCCCCGGCATCGACGGCCCGCTGGAACATGCCCCGTGCCATCTGCATCACTTCGCTTTCAGTCTCGAGCTCTTTTTGCGCCTCGGTCCGCTCCGATCCCATATGCATCA
>SMVB01294078.1_pt1 | contig 24507 bp, 18 predicted proteins | sample 2456461 | NCBI WGS metagenome assembly SMVB01 (sample SAMN11095934, study PRJNA526329) | marine sediment metagenome | biome: Marine sediment; feature: Surficial sediment; material: Deep marine sediment; isolation source: Hadal surficial sediment | place: Pacific Ocean | collected 2014-05 | depth...
GACCCCGACGTGGCCCGCGGCCAACGTCAGCATTGGTACCCATGGCCCTACGTGGAAGGTTTGACCATCAAGGAGGCGGTGAACGAACTCGCCTTCATCGCCACCGGGCTTTACGGCAAGCCGATCCCCAAGCAGAATGGTGCCCCGCTGCGGCTGGTGGTGCCGTGGAAATACGGCTTCAAGAATATCAAGTCCCTGGTTCGCTTGAGCTTCACCGACAAGCGTCCGAAGACATTTTGGGAAGAAATCCAGGCCCGCGAATACGGGTTCTGGGCCAACGTCAATCCCGAAGTGCCCCATCCCCGCTGGAGCCAAGCCCGCGAAAGGATGTTGGATTCCGGCGAGAAAGTGCCGACACGGATCTATAACGGCTACGGGGAATACGTCGCCGGCCTTTACAAGGGGATGGACGGCGAGGATCTGTTCAAATAAATCCGCCCGGGGCCGCGCGCTGGATTGGCGCGGCGCCCTGGATTTTCGCGACGCCAATTGGTTTTTCGAGGCCCTCAAGCAAGATTTCCTATGGGCGTTTACCGGCGCGGATTTGGCTGCCGGTGATCGCCTTGGCGCCAGCCGGCGTTAGCGGCGGTTGGCCCTCGGGCAAGCGCACCGGCCTTCAACGGCGCGAAGTTGCCCCCGATGCGCGGCCACCGGCCCAACCGATCACAGGGTTTTGTCTAAAATTTGTGAAAAACTTTCATATAATTCAATAAGTTGCTCGAAATATTTAGGGATTCATTAATTTTCCATACCTAATCTTTCGTCATACCTAGAGAAATAGAAAGAACCCATTTTACGATCGTTGCCAAGCGATCAACCATGGTGTTTCCAGAGGGTTGCTTCGCTTAGTAAACAGATGCGTTGGAATGTTCGGGGGAGTTGGAAATGTCATATTCCGCGGAAATGGAGTCCTTCACCACCTGGTTGATGGTGGGCGGGGGAATAATTTTAGTGTTCAGCCTCGCCGCCTGCAATCGAATATTTGCCGGCAAGGGCGAAACCGTGCTGCCGAAAACCATAGCCCTGCTGGGGTTCTGGATTTCCTTTTACGGCGCGTATATGGACCACCGCTTGAGCGCCTTCTGGTAGGCGCCCGGCCAATGCCGCCGGCCCGCGGCGCCCTTCCTTGGGCCGTCGAGGCGATTCCGGTTTCGTTTCGCCGCCGGAAACCGGCGGGATTCGCCGCATCGCGCGGATGCCTACCTTGCGTTGAGCCCAGACCAGGGGCGTGTACCTCGCCCCAGGCCACGCAGCGGCAAGAAAAAAGCCGGGAACCCAAAGGTTCCCGGCGAGTCTAACAGGGAGGCTTCACGTCTGGGAGACGTCGGATCCTTCCAAATATGAGGGAGGGATCCGTGTTCCGGGTGTTGCGCCCGGAAACTCGTGCGGTGCGGCGACGAACACTGTCCGTCTCCTGATGGCGCCGGCGATACACAACCAAACTACTGGGCCGGGCCCCACCGCATGGCGTGAAAATAGGGATGCAAACGGGAAATACCACCGCCAAACGGTCAACGGAGCCATGCAAATATTGCATAGCTTAAGTGATTGATTTGTATGACCTTAGCCGGACTAAAAATGCGTTTCGCCGATCTTGCTCAGGAGGAAATCGCGAAACACGTTGACCCGTTTCGAATGGCGCAGTTCTTCGGGGTAGACAAAATAGGAATCGAAACTGGGGCCCGACATTTCCGGCAGGATGCGCACCAGGTTGCTGACCTGGCGCACCGTGTAATCGGGCAGCGCGGCGATGCCGACGGCCGATTGCACGGCGCGGTAAATGCCGTAGATGTTGTTGACCTTGAGCAGGTTGGCGGGGCTCACGCCGGCCTTGGCGGCGGCGTCCAGCAGCCAATTGACGTGGGCCGTGGGCGGGCGGAAATCCTCGCCGTAGACCACTAGGTTGTGGTCGGCCAGGTCTTCCACGCATTGCGGCATGGAATGTGCCTTGAGGTATTCCGGCGCGGCGTAGACGTGGTTGTGCAGGGTCATCAGCCGGCGCTGCACCAGGTCCGGCTGTTTCGGCGGGTTCAGGCGGATGGCGACGTCGGCTTCGCGCATGCCCAGGTCGATCTCCTCGTCGGTCAGCAATAGCGTCAGCGCGATCTCCGGATAGAGGTCCATGAATTCCTTCATCCGCGGGGTCAGCCAGATGGACCCGAAGGCGACGGTGGTGGTGACCTTGAGCGGCCCGCGCGGGCGCTCGGTCGAATCCATGAGAAGGGATTCGGCGGTGGCCAGCTTGTGGTGGACGTCCCTGGTGGTGGTGTAGAGAAGCTCGCCCTGTTCGGTGCGGACCAAACCACGGGCGTGGCGGTGGAACAGGATCACGCCGAGGTCGTGTTCGAGCGACGAGATCTGCCGGGAAACCGCCGACTGGCTCAGGTTGAGGATCTCACCGGCATGGGTAAAGCTGCCCGCTTCGGCGACCGCGTGAAAGATCCTGAGCTTGTCCCAATCCATCTCCGCCTATCGGTCCATGGCCTTATTCGGCCGCCGAACGCCGGTCGGCGGAGGTGGCCGCGGCGAGGAATTTCTCCGCCTCGATGGCGGCCATGCAGCCGGTGCCCGCCGCGGTCACCGCCTGGCGGAAAATCTTGTCCTGGACATCGCCGGCGGCGAACACCCCTGGGATATTGGTCGCCGTGACATCGGCCTGGGTGATCAGGTAGCCTTCGTCGTCCATGTCGAGGATGCCGGCGAAGATCTCGGTATTGGGGTTGTGGCCGATGGCGATGAAAACGCCATCGAATTCAAGAACGGTCTGCTCGCTGGTCTTGACGTTGGCGATGCGCGCCCCGGTGACGCCAAGAGGTTTATCGTCGCCGATGACCTCTTGCAGCACGGAATCCCAGATTACGGTGATCTTGGGATTGGCCATCAGCCTGTCCTGGAGGATCATCTCGGCGCGCAGTTCGTCGCGGCGGTGGATCAGGGTGACCGCCTCGGCGTGATTGGTCAGGTAGATCGCTTCCTCCACCGCCGTGTTGCCGCCGCCGATCACGCAGACCTTCTTACCGCGGTAAAAGAACCCGTCGCAGGTGGCGCAGGCCGAGACCCCGAAGCCCTTGAATTTTTCCTCGGAGTCGAGCCCCAGCCAGCGCGCCGTGGCGCCGGTGGAAACGATCACCGTATCGCCGGAATAGACGGTGCCGGTATCGCCGGTGCAGAGGAACGGGCGGCTGGAGAAATCGACCGAAACGATGAGGTCGGACACGAAGGTGGTGCCGACTTTCCGGGCTTGGTTCTGCATCTCTTCCATCAGCCACGGGCCCTGGATGGTTTCGGCGAAGCCCGGATAGTTCTCCACGTCCGTGGTGATGGTCATCTGCCCGCCGGGCTGGAGGCCCGACACCATGAGGGGGTTGAGGTTGGCGCGGGCGGCGTAAATACCCGCCGTCAGGCCCGCCGGGCCCGAACCCAGGATAAGAACCTTGGCATGGATGTTGTCGGTCATGATCCCTTCGCGGCTAGATTATCGACTGCGCCTAACATAGGAACCGGCGTGATCGAGGACAAGGCGCAAGGGTAACGATTCGGCGCGTTCCACCACCGCCCTTGAAATATTATTACCCTAATCGGCGAATCGGGCTAAACTCCGCGGCACCAGGGGCGCCGCGTGCCCCTCTCTTTGACCATCACTGGATCCAACCGGATGGCGCAGCGGGTCAGATTGGACCGGATCGACAGGCGGATCCTATCCGATCTTCAGGGCAATGGCCGCATGACCAATGTGGAGCTGTCGCGCCGCGCCGGCATTTCGGCGCCGCCCTGCCTGCGGCGCGTGCGGGCGCTCGAGGACTCGGGTTTCATCCGCGGCTATCATGCCGATCTGGATTCCGCCTCGCTCGGTTTCAACGAGATGTTCTTCGCCCTGGTGGGGCTCGATTCACAGGCCCAGGACGTGCTCTCGGCGTTCGAGGACGCGCTCGCCGACTGGTCGGAGATCAGGGAATGCCACATGATCCGCGGCGGCGGCGATTTCCTGCTCAAGATAGTGGCGCGCGACAAGCCCCACCGCGACGCGCTCACCATGCAGTTGACCGCCACCGATCACGTTGCCCGGGTGCAGACCCTGGAGACCATCCGCACCGCCAAGGATCTCTCCGGCGTGCCGGTCATGGCGGACGCCGACGCCGAGTGACGGCATCGTGCTCGCGGCACGGGGCCGGCCATCGGTATTTTCGTGAAAGATGATGGTGCCGCGGCCGCGCCGGCACCGGCGACCGCCGCGGGTTACTTGTAGCTGACCTTGACCACTTCGTAGCCCTTGGCCCCGCCCGGCGTGTTGATATCCACCGAATCGCCGCTTTGACGGCCGATCAGGGCCTTGGCCAGCGGCGAGGTCACCGACAGGCGTCCGGCGGAGATATCGGCTTCGTCCTCGCCGACGATTTGGTAGGTTGTTTCCTCGTCGGTGTCCTCGTCGGCCACGGTCACCGTGGCGCCGAAGCGGATGATCTTGCCGGACAACTGCGCGATATCGATCACTTCGGCGCGGGCGATCTTGTCTTCCAGTTCGGCCAGCCGACCTTCTATGAAGCTCTGTTTCTCGCGGGCGGAGTGATATTCGGCGTTCTCCGAGAGATCGCCATGGGACCGCGCCTCCTCGATCGCCTTGATGATCGCCGGGCGCTCCAGTGTTTTGAGCCGCTTGGCTTCTTCTACGAGGTCGTCATAGCCCCCGGTGGTCATTGGAACTTTGTCCATATCCTGTCTCAGTCTCGTTCTAACTGGTCCCGACACTGCCCTTGCGGGTGAAACAATCAACACCCGCCCCAAGAACCAATTCCCCGGAGTTTAGTGGCCTGTGCCTGGATATCCCGCCGCATGCGTGGAACAGGGGCCAATCCAGTGGCCCTTGCTGGCGACATTATATCCTAAGAACTTCCTGAAAAATAGGATTGCAAGGGCTCGACTTCAAGCCCTCCCGCCTTGAAGGCGGCGATCCCCTGGGTGGCGGCGCAGATGCCGGCCACGGTGGTATAGTAGGGAATCTTATTGACCAGGGCGGTGCGCCGGAGATCGAAGCTGTCGCGGATGGCCTCGGCGCCTTCGGTGGTGTTAAACACCAGTTGCACCTCGCCGTTCTTCATGGCATCGACGATATGGGGCCGGCCCTCCAGCACCTTGTTGATGATGTCGCAAGCGACACCCGCCCGATTAAGATAAAGCGCGGTGCCGCGCGTCGCGATCAAGCGGAAGCCGAGGGCCAGCAGCTCCTTGCCCGGCGCCACCATGGCCGCCTTGTCCCTGTCCTTGACCGAAATGAAGGCGGTGCCCTCGGTGGGCACTAAAGTGCCGCCGCCGAGCTGTGACTTGGCGAAGGCGCTGGCGAAATCGGGTCCGATGCCCATCACCTCGCCGGTGGATTTCATTTCCGGACCGAGGATGATGTCGACCCCGGGGAAGCGGGCGAAGGGGAAGACGGATTCCTTGACGGCCATGTGCTTGGGCGCGCCGTCGCCGGTGGCGAAGGATTTCAGCCCGAAACCCGCCAGCGGTTCACCCACCATCACCCGGGCCGCGATCTTGGCGATGGCAACGCCGGTGGCCTTGGCGACGAAGGGCACCGAGCGCGACGCCCTGGGGTTGACCTCGAGGATATAGACGGTGCCGTTCTTGACGGCGAACTGGATGTTCATGAGACCCACCACCTTGAGCGCGCGGGCGAGGATCGATGTCTGGCTGCGAAGATCGGACATGACCTTGGCCGACAGCGAGCGCGGCGGCAGGGAACAGGCCGAATCGCCCGAATGCACGCCGGCCTCCTCGATGTGTTCCATGATGCCGGCGATGACCACGGTGGCGCCGTCGGCGAGCGCGTCCACGTCGACCTCGATGGCGTCCTGGAGGTAGCGGTCCACCAGCACCGGGTTGTCGCCCGAGGCGCGCACGGCGTGGACCATGTAACGCGCCAGGTCGGCCTCGTCGTGGATGATTTCCATGGCCCGCCCGCCCAGCACGTAGGACGGGCGCAGCAGCACCGGATAGCCGATCCGCTTGGCGATGCGCCGCGCCCCGACCAGCGACGTGGCGATGCCGTTCTCGGGCTGCCTGAGGCCGAGCCGGCGCAAAAGCTGCTTGAACCGATTACGGTCCTCGGCGATGTCGATGGCGTTCTGGGAGGTGCCGAGGATGGGCACCTTCTCGGCTTCCAGCGCCTTGGCGAGCTTCAGCGGCGTCTGGCCGCCGAACTGCACGATGACGCCCAGCAACTCTCCCTTGGCCTGCTCGGTGCGGATCACTTCCAGCACGTCTTCCGCCGTCAGGGGCTCGAAATAGAGCCGGTCCGAGGTATCGTAATCCGTCGACACGGTCTCGGGATTGCAATTGATCATGATCGATTCGAACCCGGCTTCGCGCATGGCATAGGCCGCATGGACGCAGCAGTAATCGAATTCGATCCCCTGGCCGATGCGGTTGGGGCCACTGCCCAGGATCACCACCTTCTTGCGCGCCGACACGTCGGCCTCGCACATGGCGGGGCCCAGCCCGGCCCCTTCGTAGGTGGAATACATGTAGGGGGTGAGCGAGGGAAATTCGCCGGCGCAGGTATCGATGCGCTTGTACACCGGATGCACCTTGGCCCGAATCCGGGCGCGCGCCACCTGGGATTCGCTGAGCCCCGCCAGCTCGGCCAGGCGGGCATCGGAAAAGCCCTGGGATTTGAGCGCCTGAAGGCCGGCGGCGTCGCGCGGCAGCCCGCCCGCCCGGACGCCCCCTTCGGCGGCGACGATTTCCTCGATGCGGGCCAGGAACCAGGGGTCGAAGCGGCAGGCTTTTTGCACCTGGTCCACGGTGAACCCCTCGCGGAAGGCCTGGGCGATCACCAGCACCCGGTCGGGGCTCGGGGCCGCCAGCGCCTTGCGGATGGCGTCCATGCGGCCGGGCCCCTCGGCGCCGGGGATCTCCACCTCGTTGAGCCCGGTGAGCCCGGTCTCCAGCGAGCGCAGGGCCTTTTGCAGGGATTCCGAAAAATTCCGGCCGATGGCCATGGCCTCGCCCACCGACTTCATGGAGGTGGTCAGCAAGGGCGCGGTGCCGGGGAATTTTTCGAAAGTAAAGCGCGGCACCTTGGTCACCACGTAATCGATGGTGGGCTCGAAGGAGGCCGGGGTGACGCCGGTGATGTCGTTGGAGAGCTCGTCCAGGGTATAGCCCACGGCCAGCTTGGCCGCGACCTTGGCGATGGGAAAGCCGGTGGCCTTGGAGGCCAGCGCCGAGGAGCGCGAGACCCGGGGGTTCATTTCGATCACCAGCAGGCGCCCGGTCTCCGGGTCGAGGGCGAACTGGACGTTGGAGCCCCCGGTATCCACGCCGATCTCGCGCAGCACCGCGATCGAGGCGTTGCGCATGATCTGGTATTCCTTGTCGGTCAGGGTAAGGGCCGGGGCGATGGTGATGGAATCGCCGGTATGGATGCCCATGGGGTCCATGTTCTCGATGGAACACACGATGATGCAATTGTCCGCCTTGTCGCGGACCACCTCCATCTCGAACTCCTTCCAGCCCAGCACCGATTCCTCGACCAGCACCTCCGAGGTCGGCGAGGCGTCGATCCCGCCCAGCACGATATCCTCGAATTCGTCGCGGTTATAGGCGATGCCGCCGCCGGTGCCGCCCAGGGTGAACGACGGGCGGATGATGGCGGGTAGGCCGACCTCTTCGAGCGCTTCATACGCTTCGCCCAGGTCGTGGGCCAGGCGCGCGTGGGGGCACTCCAGGCCGATGCGCGCCATGGCCTCCTTGAACAGCTCGCGGTCCTCGGCCTTGTCGATGGCCTCCTTGGTGGCGCCGATCATCTCCACGCCGTATTTGTCGAGCACGCCGCGGGTGGCCAGGGTCAGCGCGGTGTTGAGCCCGGTCTGCCCGCCCATGGTCGGCAGCAGCGCGTCGGGCCGCTCCTTGGCGATGATCTTCTCCACCATCTCCGGGGTGATGGGCTCCACATAGGTGGCATGGGCCATCCCCGGATCGGTCATGATGGTGGCCGGGTTGGAGTTGACCAGGATCACCCGGTAACCTTCTTCCTTGAGCGCCTTGCAGGCCTGGACGCCGGAATAGTCGAACTCGCAGGCCTGGCCGATGACGATGGGCCCGGCGCCGATGATCAGGATGGATTTGATGTCGGTGCGCTTGGGCATTACAGGAACTCGTGGCGGTGGAGGACGTGGACGGTGGTGTTCACCGATACACCCCCTCCTCCCTTGTGGGGGAGGGATGGGGTGGGGGATGCCCTATGTTTCCCGAGATGCTTCCAAGGCCTTGCATATCGTCTGTGCGACACCGCCAATGTTCCCAAGTACGTCGTTGTTCCAGAAACGCAGAACCCGGAACCCCTGGGCTTCGAGCCATGCCGTGCGTACCGCATCTTTCTCCGTGTCGATGGCGTGCTGTCCGCCATCGACCTCGACCACCAGTTTCCGCTCGAAGCAGACGAAATCGGCGATGAAGCCGCCGATGGGCGTTTGGCGGCGAAATCTGTACCCTGCCAACTGCTTGTTCCGCAGGACCGCCCAGAGCTTACGCTCGGCGTCGGTCGGTCTTGCGCGTAGCGCGCGGGCTCTCTCGTTTGCCATTGCGTCAGGCCCTCCGAAATCGCCGTTGGAAAGATGCCCCCCACCCCGGCCCTCCCCCACGAGGGGGGAGGGGGACAAAGCGCCGAGGATTGTGGGGTGATTAAGCTATGCTTGGGCATCGCTCAGGCCTTCTCCATCATCGCGATGAAGCGGGCGAACAGGTAGTGGCTGTCCTGGGGGCCGGGCGAGGCCTCGGGGTGGTATTGCACCGAAAACACCGGCTTGCCGCGCACGGCCAAGCCTTCCAGCGACCCGTCGAACAGCGAGACGTGGGTCTTCTCCACGCCCTTGGGCAGGCTGTCGGCCACCACCACGAAACCGTGGTTCTGGCAGGTGATCTCCACCTTGCCATTGCGCAGGTCCTTGACCGGGTGGTTGGCGCCGCGATGGCCGAGGCCCATCTTCTCGGTCTTCGCCCCCAGGGCCAGGGCCAGCAATTGGTGGCCCAGGCAGATGCCGAACAGCGGCAGGCCGGCCGCCAGCAAACCCTTGATGGCGGGCACCGCGTAGGCGCCCGTCGCCGCCGGGTCGCCGGGCCCGTTGGACAGGAATACGCCGTCGGGCTTGCGCCTAAGGATGTCGCCGGCGGTCGCCGTGGCCGGCACCACGGTGACGCGGCAGCCGGCCTGGGCCAGGCAGCGCAAGATATTTCGCTTGGCGCCGAAATCCACCGCCACCACGTGGAATCGCCGCCGCGCGCCCTTGGCGTAGCCCGCGGCCCTGGACCAGGTGCCCCCGGCCCATGGATAGGGCTTGGCGCAGGTGACCTGCTGGGCCAGGTCCATGCCCTCCAGCCCGGGCCAGAGGGCGGCGCGCCGGGCCAGGGCGGCGATGTCGATGTTGCCCTTGGGCGCATGGGCCAGGGCGCCGGTGGGCGCGCCGAGATCGCGGATGCGAATGGTGAGCGCGCGGGTGTCGATGCCGGAAATACCCGGCAGACCATGGGATTTCAGCCAGCCATCCAGATGGCCCTTGGCGCGCCAGCTGGAAGGCGCCGTGATATCGGCCCGGATCACCAGGCCGAGCGCCGCCGGCGTGGCAGATTCCAGGTCTTCGTCGTTGGCGCCGACATTGCCGATATGGGGGAAGGTGAAGGTGATGATCTGGCCGGCGTAGGACGGATCGGTGAGGATTTCCTGATAGCCGGTCATCGAGGTGTTGAAGCAGACCTCGCCCACTCTGTGGCCGGCGGCACCCAGGCCCCGGCCCCAGAAGGTGGTGCCGTCGGCCAGCACCAGCGCCGCGGTGGCGCCCGGTGCCCGAGTCTTGGCCGCGGCCCGGAGATTGGCGGAGACGGTCTGCGCCGGCACGCCCGCGCGCGCGGAAACCATGCCCTCCTTGCGCGTCGCGCGCGCTGGGGGGGGCGTCTTTGCGGCTTTCGCCATGGGCTTTGGTCCCTTTTGGGGGCGTGGGGCGCGCCGGGCCATGACCACGCCCGGGCCTAAATTCCTGGTGTGATAAGCCAACGCCGTGGTGTCGTCAAGGATTATGCTTCATAATTTATTCTTAATAATCAAAGGTTTAAGAATTTTCTTGCCGTTGCCATTTTTGCCAAACTCCTGTAATGTCCCGCCTTTCCCACAGCCAATAGGTAGGCCATGCTTCGTCAGGAGATCAGCGAGGCGTTGAAGACGGCCATGAAGGCCAAGGATCGGCGGGCGACATCGACGTTGCGCCTGATCTTGGCCGCATTGAAGGACCGGGAGATCGCCGCCCGCGGCGAGGGCGACGACGACAGCCCCATTGCCGACGACGCCATCCTCGACATGCTGCAAAAGATGATCAGGCAACGCCACGATTCCATCGCCTATTTCGAAAAGGGCAACCGGCCCGACCTGGTCGCCCAGGAATCCGAAGAGATCGTCATCATCAACCGCTTCCTGCCCAAGCAGATGGACGAGGCGGAGATCACCCAAGCCATCGGCGCCGTGGTCGAGGAATTGGGCGCCACCACCATAAAAGACATGGGCCGAATCATGGGCGCCCTGAAGGAACGCTATGCCGGGCGCATGGATTTCGCCAAGGCGGCCCAGCGGGCCAAGGTGCGCCTCGGCGGCTAGGGCATTTTCCAGTCGAATTGAACCAATTGACCGGGATGATTTTCCCCCACCACTCGCGGCGATTGCCCCGGGCCGGTGATGGCGTTATGCTGGTTCCGCATCCCCGGGAAGAGAGGCGGCGATTTGTAAACCAAGAGCCGGTAGCGCCGCCCCATGAGTTTTTCACAACGGTTTTTAGATGAGATTCGCGCCCGCGTCGGCTTGGCCGACCGCATCGCGCGGAAGGTGAAACTGACCAAGCGGGGGCGCGAATTTTCCGGCCTCTGCCCGTTCCATAACGAGAAGACGCCGTCGTTCACGGTCAACGAGGACAAGGGCTTCTTCCATTGTTTCGGCTGCGGCGCGCACGGCGACGTGATCGGTTTCGTCATGCGCACGGAGAATTCTTCCTTCCCGGAGGTGGTCGAACGTCTGGCCGAGGAAGCGGGGCTCGAGGTCCCGGTGAGCAGCCCCGAGGAGCGCCGCCGGGCCGCGCAGGCGGTCTCCATTTACGGGGTGACGGAAAAGGCCTGCGCCTGGTTCGAGGCCACGCTCAAGTCGCCCGCCGGGGCCGTGGCGCGCGATTACCTCGCCGGCCGGGGCCTGGACCAAGAGGCCATAGCGCGCTTCCGCATCGGTTACGCGCCGGATTCGCGGGGTCGGCTCAAGACCGCGCTCATGGGCGGCGGGGTAACTGAATCGCTGCTGGTCACGGCGGGCCTTTTGGTCGTGCCCGAGGACGGGCACGCCAGCTACGACCGCTTCCGCGGCCGGGTGATCTTTCCCATCTTCGACCGCCGCGGCCGCCCGGTCGCGTTCGGCGGGCGGATCCTCGGCGAGGGCACGCCGAAGTACCTCAATTCACCGGACACGCCCTTGTTCCAGAAGGGGCACCTTCTCTACGGTTGGTCCCATGCGCTGAAGGGCGCGCGCGAATCCGGGACCCTGGTGGTGAGCGAAGGCTACATGGACGTGATCGCCCTTATTGGCGCCGGCATTCCCGCCATGGCGCCGCTGGGCACGGCGATCACCGAATCCCAGATCCTGGCGCTGTGGCGGGTGGTGCCCGAACCGGTGCTGTCGTTCGATGGCGACGCGGCCGGCGCCCGCGCGGCGATGCGGGCGGCCGAACGCGCCCTGCCGCTGCTCAAGCCCGGTTGCAGCTTCCGTTTCGTGACCCTGCCGCGCGGCGAAGATCCCGACAGCCTGGTGCGTTCCCGCGGGGCGCGCGGCATGGAATCCCTGATGGCCAGCGCCCGCCCGCTGGCCGACGTGATCTGGGACATGGAAACCAGGGGCCGCGCCGTGGATACCCCGGAACGCCGGGCGGCGGTGGACAAGGGGCTGATGAACCGCGCCCGCGCCATCGCCGATAAACAGGTCCAGGACTACTACGTGCGCGATTTCCGCCGCCGCCTGCGCGAGGCCTTCGCCGATTTCAGCCCCGTCGCCGGCGCCCGCAGACGCAGCCCGGGGGCCGGCTTGGGCCTGGGCGGCGTGCGCCGGCGCCTTGCCAGCGATCCCCTGATCGGCACCGAGGACGGCCTTGCCGAGGCGCGGGAGCGGGTGCTGGTGACCACCGTCCTCAACCATCCCGACCTGCTCGACGATATCGCCGAGGAGTTCACCGGCGCCGAGATCGGCAGCCATGAATTGAACAGCCTGCGCCAGGCGATCCTCGACGCCGCCGTCGCCAGGGCAGGCCTGGATGCCGAAAGCCTCGCCGGCGAGCTCGCCAGCCTTGGATTTGGGCGCCTGGTCGAAGGTCTGGTGGGTCCCCGGGCCCGGGTGCTCGATTGGTTCGCGCGGCCCCATGCGGCGCGGGACGACGCGCTCACCGGGTTCCGCGACGCCCTGGAACTGCACCACCGCTTCGGGGTGGGCAAGGCCGAGCTGGACGCTTGCGAATCCGCCTATGCCGCGGATCCCACCGAGGAAAACTGGGCGCGCCTTCAGGCGGTGAAGTTGGATCTCCAGACGGCGCTGGCCCATGAGGGGCGGCTGGAAGACTATGGCGCACCGGTGAAAGGGCTTCAAAATGGCTGAGAATCAGGTCTTTTTTCACTTAAACCTATTGAACTTCACACCTTTAGACCTTAAATCTCCTAGGCCGCATCGCGGGGACCCTTCCAAGGGGTGGCCGCGATACGGTTATCCGCGCCCGGTTTTGCGCGGAATTCTGGGTAATCACAGCGGGTGATGGGCCAATGGCGACCAAGATAGCGACCAAGATAGTGACCAAGATAGCGACCAAGAAACAGCAAAAGACCGTAGAGACGACCGACGACGCCCAGGAAGAATCGACACCGGAAGGTCCGGTCATCGATGCCCTTGGCGCCACCATCAAGAAGATGCTGGCCAAGGGAAAAGAGCGTGGCTACGTCACCTATGACGATCTCAATACCGCGCTGCCCCAGGACCAGTTCACCTCGGAGCAGATCGAAGACACCATGGCCCAGCTCAGTGAGATGGGCATCAACGTGGTCGAGAACGAGGAAAGCGAGGAGGCCACTACCCGCCCGCCCGCCGAGGAAGACCAGAAGTCCGGCAAGGCCAGCGGAAATTCCTCGGACGAGGAATACGGCCGCACCGACGACCCCGTGCGCATGTATCTCCGGGAAATGGGATCGGTGGAGCTGCTTTCCCGGGAGGGCGAGATCCGCATCGCCAAGCGCATCGAAGCCGGCCGCGAGGAAATGATCGGCGGCATCTGCGAAAGCCCGTTGACCCTGGCGGCGATCATCGATTGGCGTGCCGCCTTGAAGAACGACGAGCTTCTGCTGCGCGATATCATCGACCTCGACGCGACCTACGGCGGTGGCCCCGATGCCGCCAATAAGTCCACCGCGCCCCTTGGCGCGGCCCCGGCCAAGGACCCGGCCAAGGATGAGGACGGCGCGCAGAAGGCGGACCAGGGCGAGGGCGAGGCCAAGAAAGACGAAAATAAGGGTGAGGGCGAGACCGAGGACGATGAAGACGCGGAGGCCGAGGCCAACCTTTCGCTCGCCGTCCTGGAAGCCCGGCTCAAGCCACAGGTGCTGGAAACCTTCAACGATATCGCCAAGACCTATAAGAAGCTGATCACCCATCAGGACAAGCGCCTGACAGCCGTGCGCAAGGGCGAAAGCCTGACGGCGGCCTCCGATCGGCGCTATCAAAAGCTGACCGGCGAATTGATAGAGATGATGGAAAACGTCCATCTCAACAACGGCCGGATCGAGCAGCTGATGGACGAGCTCTATGGGCTCAACCGGCGCCTGGTGCAGAAGGAAGGCCAGCTCCTGCGCTTTGCCCAGAAGTGCCGGATCAAGCGTTTGGACTTTATCGAACGCTATTCGGGCAGCGAGATCGATCCCAACTGGCTCAGGCGCATCTCCCGGCTCAAGGACAAGAACTGGAAGGCCTTCGCCACCAGGCACCGGGCCGACATCAAGGAGATCCGCGCCTCCATCGCCGACGTGACCGACCGGTCCATGCTCGATATCAACGAGTTCAAGCGGATCGTCAACCGCGTCCAGAAGGGCGAGCGCGAAGCGGCGCGCGCCAAGAAGGAAATGGTGGAGGCCAATCTCCGGTTGGTCATTTCCATCGCCAAGAAATACACCAACCGCGGCCTCCAGTTCCTGGACCTGATCCAGGAAGGCAACATCGGCCTGATGAAGGCGGTGGACAAGTTCGAATACCGGCGCGGCTACAAGTTCTCCACCTATGCCACCTGGTGGATCCGCCAGGCCATCACCCGGTCCATCGCCGACCAGGCGCGGACCATCCGCATCCCGGTCCATATGATAGAGACCATCAACAAGCTGGTTCGCACCTCGCGCCAGATGCTCCACGAATTCGGCCGCGAGCCGACCCCCGAGGAGCTCGCCGAACGCCTGGGCATGCCGCTGGAGAAGGTCCGCAAGGTGCTGAAGATCGCCAAGGAGCCGATCAGCCTGGAGACCCCCATCGGCGACGAGGAAGACAGCCATCTCGGCGACTTCATCGAGGACAAGAACGCGGTCCTGCCGGTGGAGGCGGCGATCCAGTCGAACCTGCGGGAGACCACCACCCGGGTGCTTGCCTCGCTCACGCCGCGCGAGGAGCGGGTTCTCAGGATGCGCTTCGGCATCGGCATGAACACCGACCACACCCTGGAAGAGGTCGGCCAGCAGTTCTCGGTCACCCGGGAGAGGATCCGCCAGATCGAGGCCAAGGCGCTCAGGAAGCTCAAGCACCCCTCGCGCTCGCGCCTGTTGCGATCTTTCCTGGATACCTGACCCGCCGGGCCGAGCGATCCGGTGGACTTCCGCGGGATTCTCGGTTCACCTCTATCCTCGCTTTATATGCGCCCGGCCTTCGATCGGGCGGCGGTCCCCGCCATCGTCCGGTTCTATCTTCCCTTGTCCCGGGCCTGGGCCGCGGGCCTCGCTGCCCATGGCGACGCGAATGTTCTGATGTCCTTGGCCCCCGAGTTGGCGGGCAGGCCCCGTCTTGCGGCACGGGCGCTCCGGGGCCTCACCCCGAGGGCCGAGGAATTCGCCGACGCCACTAGCGCCTGGGAAGCGGCATTCTTCGGCGCGGGTGAACAGGACCCCGCCGGCCTTGCCCCCTTGGAAGAGCGCCGGTCGCGCGCTGCCCAGGCGTTGATGCTGGGGCGCCTCGATTTTCTCCCCGCCCATCTCATCAAGCGCTTTCCCGCCATGGCTTGGGCCACGGCCGGGCGCGAGGCGGTCGCCCGGCGCCATGGCCCAAGGTTGTTGGCGCCAGGGGCCGGCTTCCCACTCCCTGATGAACCGCCGGCCTTAGAGATGTCTCGCGTCATCGAGGGCCCGAAGTTCGATACCCACTGGCTGCGTGCACCAACGGCCCTCGGCGAGGGTGGCGATACCCTTTGGGCCCGGGTCGAGAGGCCCCGCGGGGCGGGGCCCCATCCGGTACTGATCTTCACCCACGGCGTCTTCATGGAAACCGAATTCTGGCAGGAGAAGAACAGTCCCGCCAAGAGCCTTGCGGCATCTGGCCTTGCCATGGTCCGCCCCGAAGGGCCCTTTCACGGCAGACGCCGGGTCGCGGGGTCATTCGGGGGAGAACAGGTGATGAGCCTCGGCCCCATGGGCCTGCTGGATTATTTCGAGGCCCATGTGCGGGAACTCGGCATTCTCACGGGCTGGGCGCACCAAACCTTCGGCGGGCCCGTCGCCGTGGGCGGCGTCAGCCTCGGCGCCTTGGCGGCCCAATTGGTCGCCAGCGCCGCCGGCCACTGGCCCGCCGCCATGCGTCCCGATGCCTTTTTCCTGGTAGCCACTAGCGATTCCATGGTGAGCGTGGCCATGGAAGGCAGCCTGCCCCGAGCGCTGGGCGCCCCACGGGTGCTTGCCGCCCATGGCTGGAACCGCAGAGCCCTCGAGCAATGGTCGCCCCTTCTGGACCCGGGCGAGAGGCCGGCGGTCGCCCCCGACAAGATCGTCATGGTGCTCGGCAAAAGGGATAGGGTCACCCCCTATGCCGAGGGCCAACGCCTGGTGCGCCGCTGGGGCGTGCCCCAGGGCAACGTATTTCTGCGCGATTTCGGCCATTTCACCACCTCCTTCAGCCTCTATGGCGACCCGGCTCCGTTGCTGCGCCTGCGTGCCATATTGGCGGCCGCCTGAGGGCCGGGGCGGGCGGGCGGCGGCGGGCTTGACCGGAGATTTGAGGGGAGTACCTTCGCCCCGGGCCCGTAGTTCAGGGGTTAGAACGCACCGCTCATAACGGTGTTGTCGCAGGTTCGAATCCTGCCGGGCCCACCACATCACGGCCGATCAGGGGAGGTGGTCATGGACGGTGAAGAAGCAACGAAGCCCCGCAAGGCGCGGGTCCTGGGGATCAATCACGTGGTGCTGGAGGTCGGCGATCTCGATCAGGCGCTCGAATTCTACGGGTCCATCTTCGATTACACCCTGCGCGGGCGCAGCGATCACAACGCCTTCATCGGTATGGGGGACCAGTTTATCCAACTGACCCTCTGCGACCGCGACGGCGGGCCGGACACCAAGCGCCATTTCGGCCTGGTGGTCGACGACCGCGATGGGGTCGTCGAGGCGCTCGCCGCGGCGGGGGCGGAACGGGTCGGCGAACGCCTCAATTTCCGCGATCCCTGGGGCAACCGCATCGAGGTGGTGTCCTATGCCGGCATCCAGTTCACCAAGGCCGATCATATCCTCGCCGGCATGGGCGTCGGCGCCATCGAGAAGACCGAAGACGCCATGAAAGAGCTTGCCGAGGCCGGCATGGCGCCGGGCGGCTCCTGAGCCGCTTCGGCGTCGGCGAAGGATCGAGACCGGTGACGGCGCGCGCCGTAAAGGCCGCCAACGTCACCGGCGGCGGGCGGCGGGTACTGCCACCCCCGGGTGGCCCGCGCCGCCCACCCGGGCCTGGTCTTGAAAAGCTCGGTCAACTGCCCGCACTAAAGTCAGGGCCCCGGGCGCCGTCAACTTTGAACCTGCCCTAAGGTGTCTCCGTGTCCGATGCTCCCCACGCCCCTCCCTTCCGTGCCGAGTTGATCGGCAGCCTGATCCGCCCCCCGGAAATCATGGCCGCCCGGGCCGCGCTCAAAGCCGGGCGTCTCGACGCTTTGGGCCTGCGCGCGGTGGAGGATGAGGAAATCCGCAAGGTGGTGGCCCTCCAGGAGGGGCTGGGTTTCAAGGTGGTGACCGACGGCGAGCTGCGCCGCCATTCGTATTACGACAGCTTCACCACCCACGGCATCACCGGCCTGCGCGAGGGGCCCGATATCGCCGGCGACTTCGCCTATCACGACAAAAGCGGCGATGAGATCGGCCAGCGGGTGCCCCAGATTTACGGCCGCGTGGCCTGGACCGGTCCCACCAATGTGGAGGATTACAAGTTCACCGCCGCTTGCGCGACGCAGGCCACGCCCAAGGTGACCCTGCCCGGACCGGCCTATATCCACTTCCGGGCGGGCCGCGCCAATATCTCGGCCGATGTCTATCCCAATCTCGACGACTTCTGGTCGGACCTGATCGCCGCCTATCACGCCGAGATCGGGGCCCTGGCCGAGGCCGGATGCCGCTACATCCAGATCGACGAGACCTCCATCGCCAAGCTCGGCGACCCGGATATCCGCGATGGCCTGGCCGCGCGCGGCGACCACTGGGAGGACCTGCTGGAGACCTATACCGACGCCATCAATGCCGTTGCCGACGGTGTTCCCGACGGCGTGGCGCTGGGCATGCACCTGTGCCGGGGCAACAAGTCCGGACACTGGCAGGCCGCGGGCGGCTATGACCTGGTGGCGGAAAAGCTGTTCCGCAAGCTCAGGATCAAATTCTATTTCCTCGAATACGATTCCGAACGCGCGGGCTCGTTCGCGCCGCTGGCCGCGGTGCCCGACGACAAGACCGTGGTGATCGGCGCCATGACCACCAAATCAGGCGAATTGGAAAAGGCGGAGGCGCTCAAGGCGCGGATTCAGGAGGCCAGCCGCTACGTCTCCCTGGACCGGCTGTGTCTCTCGCCGCAATGCGGATTTTCCAGCAACGTTGATGGGGTCATGGGGCTTGATGAGCAGCATGCCAAGATGGTGCGCCTGAGGGAAGTGGCGCGCGACATCTGGGACGACGCCTGAGGGATCCGGCCCCGTTCGCGCCCCGGCGGCGGTCACAGACAGGCGTTGGCGTTCCGGGCCTGTTTGACCATGAGATCGGGCAGACGGGCGGCGATGGCCTGGGCATCCGCCTGCAGGGCGGACAGCTCGGTCGCGCGTTCTTCGATGCGGGGCTCCATGCAGAATAGCGTCTCCACGTCCTGGTCATCGACCGAGACCAGGGTGACCTGCCAGACTGCCTTGATAGCGCCGGTGAGGCGCAGGTCGTGGAGGCATTGGCCGAGGAGACCCAGATGGACCTGGGATTCGGCGCGGAACCAGACCTTGGGCGTCTTCCACAGCTTGCCGTCGGGCCCGTTATGTCCTTCGCAAGACCAACAGGTGTCGAACACGCCAAGCCGGTTGACTTCGAAAACCAGCGGCGCGATGCCATTTTCAATGGGGTAATTTTCCGGGTCGCTGGAAAGCGCCTGGGGGATATTGGGGCAATGCCGGGGGCAATCCCGGGGCCGGTCGAGAGGACAAGTGAGCCACAGGGCGCCGGCGCGCCCGCGCTTCCCTTGAGCAGGGGTTCGATATGCCGCCGCAAGGCTTCCGTCCTGCCCTGATCCAAGGTCCGCCGGTCGATTTTCATGCTTGGTCTCGCCTTTGAGACACCCACGCGATGGACGCCGCGGCCGCGCCATGATCCACGCACGGGCGGGGATCAAGGGCAATCGGCCCGTACCCGATTTATCATCTTGGGATTAAAAAAAGGTGAGCGCGGGGATGCCCGGCTAAAATCGTCGTCAGGCGGCAGGTTCGCGGCCGTGCGCCAAAAGGGCGGCCTCGGTGCGGTTTCTCACCTTCAAGAGTTTGAGGATGGTGGAGACGTGAATCTGTACGGTGCGCGGTGAAATGCCGAGGGTTTCGGCGATATCGACATTGCGCTTGCCCATGGCGATCAAATCCAGCACCTGGCGCTGGCGTGGGGTCAGGACGGAGATGGATTCGCTGGGGGCATGAAACGGGAACCTGGCGCCTTCCTCGGCCAGGCCCGCCGGCATGTCGCGCAGGCCGGCGGGCAGCCAAATGTCGCCCTCACAAACCCTTTGTAAGGCCCGGGTCAATTCATCGGGCGAGGACGACTTGAGCACGTAGCCCGAGGCGCCTTCTGCCACGGCATCCAGGGCCAGGCGGCGGGAAGCGGCGGAGGTGACGATCAGAATACGAACTTTCGGTGCGGCCTGGTGAAGTTTGCGTAGCGCGGATATGGGGTCTATGCCATCGAATTGAAAATCGAACAGGCAGAGGTCGATCCTTCTCTTGCCGGCTAAAATTTTGGCGGCGTCATCGAGGGTCGATGCCTCGACCACCTCGGTGTTGGTATCCAGTGAGGTCAGAAACTGTTCCAGGCCCCGCCTCGCAACCCAATGATTGTCGACGATCAAAATTCGCAAGACTCTATTCTCCCATCATGTGGTGGGTAAGGGGGCACACGCGTTCACATAAATTTCTAGTATCATGAGGTATATCCGCAGCAATATATAGCAGTTTTCTATCCTATAATATGCACTAGGCCATAATGCGGAAGAAAAAAGCGGATAAATCTCATAGCCCCTGGTTCGTTCCTTGATCTGATGGTGAAATTAGACATGGCGTGATGAGCACCCTATGCGGTTTCATTAATTTCTTCGGATAGGTCTATTTAAAAGCTGGGGCTTCCATGGGACCGGAACCGGGGGGACCGGAATCGGGGGGACCGGAACCGGGCGGTGGTGGAATAATCCGGCCGCGGTCCTTCCGCGCCGACGCGGAATATTTTTTTCAACGCCCGGGCGCGCGACGCCACGATCTAAACATTCGTCCCAGGGGAAGGATGACGACCGCCGCAGCGTGGGAAAACGGGGGCCTTCTGGGCACCGCGGAGCCGACATAAGCCATTGATGAAAATAAATATAATAGCATACAAAGATATTTTATAGGTTATTACAACTAGTATATAAATATTATACATAAGAATATAAGGCTCAAATCCAGTAATTAATAATAAATGTATCTAAAATCATATGTATTTAGGAGGTATTTAAGCCTTTATTTACCTTCTTCTCCTAAAACGCGACCTAAGTTTTTTGCTTTTAAGCCCATGACCGGACCCATGTGGCCGGACCCATGTGGCCGGACGCATGGATCAAGCGGATGATCCCGGTGTCATCCTCACCATGAAAGGAAAGAAACATGTTTATGGATGGTTCCGCAGCCAGGGAAAATTCCCATCGAGGCTTGGCCAACCGTCTCCTGGTGGCGGCCGAGTGATAGCGAACACCAGCGTGGAATTCTCAACACCCTAACTTACGGAGAACGATGAAATGAAGAACTTCCTAGCCAGGAAAACCGGCGCCGGCACGTCCATGAAGGTTGGCACGAAAGTGATGTTGACCGTCGGCTTTTGCCTCGCGGTGTTGCTGACCGTCTCGGTCACGGGCATCTGGCAAATGCAGAAGATCGGCGCTGAGATCGAAGGGATCGCCGAGCGCGACATTCCCCTCACCGAAGCGGTGACCAACATTACCATCCACCAGCTCGAGCAAGCCATCAACTTCGAGCGGACCTTGAGGTACGGCCAGGAAATGGCGACTCACGCCCCCGCGCGAAAGGAATTCGAAACCGCGGTCACTAAATTCGAGGAACTGACCGCCAAGATCAACAAGGAAATCAAGGCAGGCGAAAAGATCGCCAAACACAACATGGAATTCGCGCAGACGGCGGAGGCGAAGGCCGAGTTCAAGCATGTGCTCGCGGTCCTGGAGAAGGTCGAGAAAGAGCATGCGGACTTCGAGAACCACGGGATCAAGGCATTCAAGCTGATTCTCGCCGGCGACATGGAGGCTGCCTTGAAGCTCTCGGTGGCCATCGAAGCGGAAGAAGAGCAACTCGATCACGAGCTCGAGGCGTTGCTGACCGAGATCGCTAAATTCACCGCGAAGGCGGCGAAGGCGGCGGAAGAGCACGAGCAATTCGCCATGTGGCTGTTGTCGATCATTTCCCTCGCCGGCCTCTTGATCGCGTCCACACTCGCGTTTTTCGTCGTCAAGCGGAGTATCCAGCGGCCGTTGAGGGAGGTCGTCGGCGCGCTGGAGGCGCTGATCGCCGGCGACACATCGGTGGAAATCATCGCCCGGGCCGACGACGAGATCGGCGCCGTCGCCAACGCCCTGGCAAGCTTCAAGGAAAACATGATCAAGATGAAGAAAATGGAAGAAGAGCGCGCCGAGGCCGAGAAGAAGGCCGAGGAGGAGAAGCGCCAGCAGCAGCTCAAAATGGCCGACGATCTGGAGGCCAGCGTCAAGGAGATCGTCGAGGGCGTCTCCTCCGCCGCGACGGAAATGGAATCGACGGCCCAGTCCATGTCGGCCAGCGCCGAGCAGTCGACGCAGCAGTCGGCGACGGTCGCCGCAGCCGCGGAACAGGCCTCGTGCAACGTCGCGACGGTCGCCACCGCGGCCGAGGAGTTGGCGTCCTCGATCGAGGAGGTCGGCCGTCAGGTCACCCAGGCGACCAAGATCGCGAGCAAAGGGGTCGAAGAGGCCGAGAAGACCAACGCCAGTGTGCAGGGCCTTGCCGAAGCTGCCGAGAAGATCGGCGCCGTGGTCGAGCTGATCAGCGACATCGCCAGCCAGACCAATCTTCTGGCGCTCAACGCCACCATCGAGGCGGCCCGCGCCGGCGACGCCGGCAGGGGCTTCGCCGTGGTGGCTTCCGAGGTCAAGTCCCTGGCCGCCCAGACCGCCAAGGCGACCGAGCAGATCGGCAGCCAGATCAGCGCCATCCAGGGGGCGACCGAGGAATCGGTGACGGCCATCGGAGGGATCGCCGGGGTGATCCGTGAGCTGGACGAGATCGCGGCGGCGATCGCGGCCGCGGTCGAGGAGCAGGGCGCCGCGACCCAGGAGATCGCCCGCAACGTCCAGGAGGCGGCGAAGGGTACCGGCGAAGTCTCGAGCAACATCGACGGGATCTCCAAGGCGGTGGCGGAAACCGGCGCGGCCTCGGGTCAGGTGCTCTCGGCCACCCAGGAGCTGTCGGAGCAGGCAACGCGGATGACCGACGAGATCGACAAGTTCCTCGCCGATATCAGATCCGCCTGATCGCCCACGCTTGCACGGGACCGGGGCTTTCCCGGTCCCGTCACACATTCGGCGGGTTCATCCCCGCGGGACCCGGTCGCACCGATGGTGCGGCCGATATTTTGGCCGCCGCGGGCCGCCCGGCGGGGGTACGAAATCACCCTGGTCAATGGTTCAAATTGGCCGGGTAATGCTCTAGTTTGCACCCTGCAATCTTCACCGCAAGCGAGACTCCATGGCGTCCAACCAATACATCTACGTGATGCGCGGCCTGACCAAGGTCTATCCCGGATACCGCGAAATCGTCAAAGACGTGACCCTGGCCTTCCTGCCCGGCGCCAAGATCGGCGTGTTGGGCGCCAACGGGTCGGGGAAATCGACCCTGCTGCGGATCATGGCCGGCATCGACGGGGAATTTTCCGGCGAGGCCCGGGCCGCCGAGGGGATTCGGGTCGGTTATCTCCACCAGGAGCCCGCGCTCGATCCTAAGAAGGACGTGATGGGCAACGTGGAAGACGGCGTCGGCGAGGTGCGCGACCTGCTCGAGCGATTCGAGACCGTCAGCGGGCGTTTCGCCGAAGAGATGAGCGAAGACGAAATGAACGATCTGCTCGCCGAACAGGGGGAAATTCAGGAGAAGATCGAGGCGGTGGACGGCTGGGCGTTGGAGCGCCGGGTGGAGATCGCCATGGAGGCGCTGCGCTGTCCGCCGCCGGGCGCCGACGTGACCACCCTGTCGGGCGGCGAAAGGCGCAGGGTCGCTCTCTGCCGGCTTTTGTTGAGCCAGCCCGATCTCCTTCTTCTGGACGAGCCCACCAATCACCTGGATGCCCAATCCGTGGCCTGGCTCGAACATTTCCTGGCCGATTACCGAGGCACGGTGGTGGCCGTCACCCATGACCGCTATTTTCTCGACAACGTCGCGGGGTGGATCCTCGAGCTCGACCGGGGCCGGGCGCTGCCCTTCGAGGGCAACTATTCCGCCTGGCTCGAGGCCAAGGAAAAGCGGCTCGCCCAGGAGGCGCGCGAAAGCACCGCCCGGACCCGCGTGATCGCCCGGGAATTGGAATGGATTCGCGCCACCCCGGAAGCCAGGCGCACCAAGTCCCAGGCCCGGGTCAACGCCTATGAACAGCTGGTGTCCGAAGCCGAGCGCCGGGCGCCCGGCAGCGCCCAGATCATCATCCCGCCGGGGCCCAGGCTCGGCAACGTGGTGGTGGAGGCCAAAGGCCTGACCAAGGGGTTCGGCGACAGGCTGTTGATCGAAGACCTGGATTTCCGCTTGCCGGCGGGCGGCATCGTCGGCGTCATCGGTCCCAACGGCGCCGGGAAGTCGACCCTGATCAACATGATCACCGGCCAAGACACGCCCGATTCCGGAACCTTGCGCCTGGGTGAAACGGTCAAGCTCGGCTATATGGATCAATCCCGCGACGCGCTTGCGGCGGAGGCCACGGTGTGGGAGGAAATATCGGGCGGTGAGGAGGAGGTCACCCTGGGCAAGCAAAGCATGGCGTCGCGCGCCTATGTGGGGACCTTCAATTTCCGTGGCGCCGACCAGCAGAAGTTGGTCGGCCAGTTGTCGGGCGGAGAACGGAACCGGGTCCACCTGGCGAAAATGCTGAAATCCGGGGCCAACCTCCTATTGCTCGACGAGCCCACCAACGATCTCGACGTCGATACCCTGCGGGCCCTGGAAGAGGCGTTGACGGATTTCGCGGGTTCGGCGGTGGTGGTGAGCCATGACCGCTGGTTCCTGGATCGTATCGCCACCCATATCCTGGCCTTCGAGGGCGATAGCCATGTCGAGTGGTTCCAGGGCAATTACGCCGATTACGAGGCCGACCGCAAGCGCCGGCTGGGAACCGACGCCGCCCAGCCCCACAGGATCAAGTACAAGCCCCTGTCACGCGACTAGAGCATTTTCCAGTCAAATTGAACCATTTGACCGGGATGATTTCCCCCCAAGGTTAGGCGCGTGTCGCGTGTCATGCGAAGCGTGCATCCGCGTGTCATGCGAAGCGTGCATCCGCACGTCATGCGAAGCGTGCATCCGCACGTCATGCGAAGCGTGCATCCGCACGTCATGCGAAGCGTGCATCCGCACGACATGGGAAGCGTGCATCCGCACGTCATGGGAAGCGTGCATCCGCACGTCATGCGAAGCGTGCATCCGCACGTCATGCGAA
>SMVB01376989.1_pt1 | contig 24501 bp, 20 predicted proteins | sample 2456461 | NCBI WGS metagenome assembly SMVB01 (sample SAMN11095934, study PRJNA526329) | marine sediment metagenome | biome: Marine sediment; feature: Surficial sediment; material: Deep marine sediment; isolation source: Hadal surficial sediment | place: Pacific Ocean | collected 2014-05 | depth...
CCACCAATTGAGGCAGCACCACCACCCCATTTTGATTTACGTTTTACCCGGAGCTCTTTCTTCTTGCGGTTTCTTGAATTGACTGGGTGTTCTGGATATGGGTTTTCATCCCAGCCCGACATTGTTCGATTTTCACCTTTTCGTGTATTCGGATTAAATACGTGCATATTGTCTCCTATCTCGTTCTGAGTGCATGAATTACCATACTGATACCCAGGTGTGCAGCCTTCAATTCGTCGAATTGCCTTTGCTGCGCCTCGATGAGTTGCGGGGTGGTCATCCCGCCCGGATACCAGAGTCGCGCCATTCATCTGTGTGTTGTCATGGCGAGGCGGGCGATGGCTAATTTCGCATAGAGTCGCTTTCGCGGCAGGGAACCTGGACGCTGGTCCTGTAAATCTAGGCCTCACCTGCCTGTAATTTCTGCAAATGATTAACAAACCGCTCAAGCACTTCATAGGGCTGACAACCGACCACATAGAGATCCATTGCGCTGAAGGTTGGAACGCCGGTCACCCCTTCCTGCCAGGATCGCTCCCAATCCTTGTTCACCTGCGGGCTGAATACCCTGCCTTCCAGAATTCGTCTTGCTTCGGTTTGATCTAATCCCGCTTCCACCGCAAGATCAACCAGTACATCCACATCATTGATGTTCAGGTTGTTGACAAAATAGGCTTTGAATAACAAGTCATGTATCGTTTCGCCGCCTTCAATGCTATCCGCCCAGTATCCCAGTTCCTGGGCTAAGCGGCTGTTGTAGGTCATGGAACGATCACCGTAAGGTAACCCGGCCTCTTCCATCAAAGTTCGCATGTTATCGCGCATGGCCTGAATTTCTTCCGGTGCCCGGTTTTTGAACAGGTCCGCAAGCGATTGACCTTCTTGCGGGGTATCCGGATGCAGTGGAAAGTGAATCCAGCGAGTTTGCACATTATGTTCCTGCTTCAGCTTTTCAATACTCACGGTACTGAGATAACACCAGGGTCAGATGTAGTCAGAATAAATTTCTAACAGGATTGGCTTTGCATCGTCATTAGTCGTCAACGTGGTATGCCCCTTTGCTCCGAGTTGCTTATTAATGTACCTATTGGAGTACGTCTGTCAATATCGATCTTTTCTTTATTGCCGGGTTAGTGGCAATAGCCATAATTAACGGGATTCATGATGCCTTGCCCTGACCCTGGTCACGTTGGGTATTCTCGTGCTGGTAGCGGGGTTATTAGGCAGAAAATTGATTTCCAGGCGAGCGTAAGAAGCACGACGAACCCTGTGATCCGTTTTTTCACATTTCTCTACTTCAATTAAATTGTGTTAATCAAGGCTAGTGGTTGGGAAGAAACATCGCTATTGGTTTAACCGCAAACTGGTGCAATACCAGCTTTTACGGCAAAGCATTTCGAGCAGCAATTCCAAACATAATCAGTGTCCAACCACTAAAAAATACCCTAACACCAAGAAGGATACCAATTGCCCATGCTCCCGAAAGTGGAAATTGCCCCCAGATCATGGCGCCTAGCCAGAGTGAAATAACACCGCTAAAGAGAGCCCAGATCCAACCGGGTGCGGGTCTTACCTGCACTGACAGGCTGATTTCGAAAATTCCCGAAACGATAAGATAGGCCGCTAGCATAATTGTCAGAGATGCTAATGCAGCTCCGGGGTTGCCGATCATGTAGCCACCAACAATAACCGTGAGTGCAGCGATAGAAATGGTAAGTACGCTTTTTCCGGATTTAACCGCGAAGATAAACTGGCTGACTCCGCTAACGACCAACATAATGCCAGCCATCAGTGAAACAGAAATACCTGCCACCAGCGGTGAACCCATAATTGAAAAGCCAACCAACAACAATACAACACCCAATGAAATTGTTAGCCCGGAATTTTTCTTAATTTCCTGGAAAAATAATGTTTCGCTTATTTGGGTATCTTCTGGCATTAGGTCAGTACCTGTTGTGATATTAATGATGCTAAGATCGTTTATTGTTAAATCGAGGTTCAATTATAAATCTTTCTCCCCTGATGCAACAGCGTAAGAAAATCAAAATTTCCCGGTGAATGTTAAACCGCTAGCGAGTTAGGAATTCCGGACAACCACCAAATTGCTATCACTTATATATTCTGTGGGCAAAATCCTGTACATAACCAGGTTATTTCCTGGGAGGCAGCAAGGCAAAAAGAGTGCTCATGGGGGACATGATGCTGATCGGTGTGTTATAAATCGGCGAGATCGGAATTCTCGTTAAGAGGCATTCACTTAATAGACACTGAACGATAAGGGTCGGGTTTTGCTCACATTTCCGCCCGTATTTCCGTTGAAGAAACATCCTCCCTGAATTCAGACTCGTCAACCGAAGTGCAAAGTTGTGCAAGGAGCGCCGGAATATCAAGGTCTGAAAGTGTCACAAAGCGCCCCGATGACTGCCTGCCAAATACCAGGAAACGATTTCCCAGCGAATTGATTTCATTCAGAGCATCGATACATTTATCATTGTTTCCGTCGTAATATTTTTTGTCAGCAATTCGAATTAATGTGTCCGAGCCGACAATAAAGGTCGTCCCCGGGAATAACCGGCATTTCTCGATAAAAGTGGGCGCGTTGGTGAAGATGAGCGGCCATTCCTTGCTACCTGCCTGCCGCATTTCCATTTCCATATAATCCAGGGGCGGCTTATCGACATTGAAAATGGATATCTCCAGGCTGGCTTTCTCGCCGGACCTTTTTTCGGCGTAACGCAGCATTGCAGTATGCCCCTTGTGCAGTGGATTGAATGCACCTGGAAAGATCAGGATTGGCGAATTGGTAGCTAATACTGCTTGATCAGGAGGATTTCTGTTGTAGCGATCCAATGTATCGCGCTTGTCACCCTCCAGCAGGGTCTGCCATGACTTTTTTGCGGTTGTTTTACTGGTGGAAACAACATCAGTTTTCCTGAAGGGATCCAGGTAGTCGTTGTCTATCCCCAGTGTCCTGGCAATAACGCCCAATAGAAGCTCGCTGCATAACTGCTCTTCTTCTGGCCTGTCCCTGCCGGCCTTATCGAAAGTCACTTCTGCGACAAAAGTTGAATCAAGCGACTGAATTGCGATGTAGCAGCGGTCATCACCACGTCGATCCCGGTTCGTTGCCAGGGCCGCTGTACAACCCACACCAAATACAGGCGCTGATTTCTCAACTTGCCTGGCTCGTTGCCAGGCTACCATCGCGAGTGCCCTGGCTGTATTACTGCTGCAAGCCTGCTCGGGTTCGGCACCCAGATAAGTACTCAATTCAGCCTGGTGATACGGGATAAAAGCAGAAATCAGGGTGTTTGAGGCACCGGGTACCGCAAGCAACCTGGTAATGGCGGAGGCACCGCCGCCGGTGACAACAATGATAATTTTTCCAGTCCGTTGATGGATCTGTTCTACTAAACTGTTGTCCAATTTAATATCCGGGTCTGAAGGATCATGGTATTGCAAATGGGGTCTGCGGCTAAATAATAAATACCGGTGGCTAACTGTAAAAATCTACGGCTAAATAATAAATGCAATGGCTTAAAAATAATAACTTGTGTTTAATGATAAAAGTCTACGCCCGGTAATCATAGATGATTATCCTGGATGGAAAACTAAAACCTGGAAGAGAACATGAAAATGCGTTTAATTTTAATACTGGCTAGCCTGATTCCAGTTCTTGCCTCTGGTGAATCTGCCACTGGGTCGCAAGGTCCACCAGTTTTGTCTCCCGAGGATTTGGAGAACTACCAATTTAACAATCCAGTAAAGGTGAAACCTGCGAAGATCAAGGATCTCAACGTGGGGCAAAAGTTCATACTCGATTCCAACAGGCAAAATATCAAAGACTTGATGATAAGGCGGCTTGGTATCGTCACCATCAAGCAGGATATGAGTGATTTGAAAAAGATACAGCAGGCAGTGGACCGAAAGATTATCCGAAATGATGATGTGGAGCAGTGGCAGGCCCTGGGGGTTGTTTTTGGCGATGTACTTTCCCAGGAGCTTGGTTTGCACTGGATAAGTTACAAAGATGAGCTTGGCGTAAGCAAGGCTCTGCGCTGGAAAAAGACAGAAAATTACGTTTTCCCTGTCACCATGCTTTCCAAGCGAGTGCAGTTTAGGGAAAAAATCGACGTATTCGCGATTTTCGAGAAGATCAAGCTGGATATTGTCGCATTTAAACGATATGAACAGCTCCATGGCAGAATTTAGGCTGCGAGGCCGCTAAAATGTGCTGAAATCCGGGGCTAATCTCAGTAGAATACGCGCAAATTTTGTGACATCAGGTTTAGGCATGATCAAGAAGTGGGTACTGGGCATACTGAAATTTTTTGTGGTGGATTCCACGGTCAACATACTGGGTGATCTATTTGAACAACCGCCTATCATGTGGATCTTTATTGGCTGGGGTTGGGTATCCATCCTGGCGATGCTTTTGAGTGTCTATCAAACTCTAGGCCAGATGTAGGCTTTGTGTTCCCACTCAAGCGGCCAGGTACGGCATTCGTCTGATGGTTTAAACGAGTAGTTCTTCCAGGTGTTGAACGACCTTGTCACCGAACTCTGTTGTCGAAACCAGTTGTATGCCTTCGCGACTCGCTGATAAATCTGCCGTTGTGAAACCTGCCTCAAATACGCTTTTCATTGCACTCCAGACGGCAGTCGCTTCTTCTTGCAGTCCGAAGCTCATTTCCAGCATCATGGCAACCGAACCGATCATGGAATAGGGGTTGGCAATATTCTTACCGGCGATATCAGGCGCCGATCCATGTGAAGGTTCATAATATGCCTTTTCCGCCCCCACGCATGCCGAGGGCATGAGTCCGAGTGATCCGAGAATGCCACCTGCCTGGTCACTCAGAATATCGCCAAACATATTTTCCATGACCATGACATCAAACTGGCCAGGATTCAGGCACAAGGCGGTTGCCGCAGCATCCACCAGCAGGTGAATCACCTCGACATCCTGATAGTCCAGGCGTACTTCATCCAGAATCTCGTTCCAGAAAACACTGGATATCAGCACATTACTCTTGTGAATATTGTGTAACCGTTTCTTTCTTTGTCTCGCTTGCTCGAAAGCAACAATCAATACCTGGCGAATTTGCTGCTCGTCATACTCCAGTGTTTCTTTGACATAGCGAAGTCCCTGCTCATTAACACCTCTTTCTTTCTCACCAAAGTAGAGTCCGCCAACAAGTTCCCTGATCAGCAGGATATCAATGCCATCCTTGATGATTTCTGCTTTAAGGGGTGAAAAATGGGCCATATCGCGGGTCAGGAGAATGGGCCGAAAATTAGCAAAGGTATTGTATCGAGCCCGAAGCGGCAGGATTGCACCACGTTCCGGCTGCTCTTCCACGGGGATCTTCTTTGATTCCTCGTAACTGAGACCGACCGGGCCCTTCAGGATCGCATCAGCATTATCGCAAACAGATTTGGTTTCGTCCGGGAAAGCCTTACCGTGCTCAAAATAAGCAGCGGCGCCAAACGGTGCTTTGATCAGGTCAAAGGCCACATCGCGCCGGTCTGAAAGAACATCGAAAATTCTGACAGCCTGCGCCATAATTTCAGGTCCAATCGCATCGCCTTCCAGAATGGCAATTTTGTAGGCATTAGTCATCGTGTTCTCTTTATCTTTGGTTGTTACAAAAGGGCAGAATTCTATCTCGCATGCCCGGTGAAGTGAATGAATTAATCCGTAATTCACACAGGCAGTGATGTTAAATCTGACGAGTCAATGTGCCCTCTGTGGCAGATCAAGTCTATACATATTCACCTGCCATCTGATGTGCTTTTTTCATATACCAGGAATTGAGTTAGATAGAGAGCCTAGTAAAGAAGGAAGGGCTCTCTTTCAGCGAGCCACGCTTGCTCAACCAGCTGTAACTTCGCGTCAAGATCGTCAAAATCCCTGGCGTCATCATCTACCCAGTCTCGTAATCCAGGCCCGCCATTGATGACATCTATCGGGGTTCTACCAGTCTCGTACTCATAATCATGATGTCGCCATAATTCATAGTCGGGTTGCAGGTGCCTTAGACTCTTGAGTACCCCGGCCATGAGGCGATAGGGTTTGAATTTTTCATGTTCATAATTGGAGTAGTCCGTATGGATCTGTATGCCACGACACATTTCCCCCACATGCTTGTGGAAAGTCGGCTCAAAAAAACAGGTGCGCAAATACACGCCCATTACCCATTCAGGTGCAACTTTATTCATGTGCAGGAGAATCTCGGCAGCAGGGAAATCAGGAGCACCGACTACCTCAAGCGGAATCGTCGTGCCACGACCTTCTGAAAGATTTGTACCTTCCAGCAGGACCGTACCCGCAAAGCATCGGCTCATATTAAGGCTAGCTGCATTGGGGGAGGGGTTAATCCAGGGGCGATGATTTACCGGCCACCCATACCCGGGCGAAAGGTCTGGTGCATAGCCCTGCATATTGACTGTTCGTAATTTTGCAGGCTCTGGTTGTCTCGAATTGAACCATCCCGCCAGTTCGCCAACAGTGAGACCGTGTCGGGTCGGCAATTCATCACAGCCGACGAAGCTCTCTTCACCACTTTCCAGGCGCAGGCCGTCCACGGGTCGGCCTGCCGGGTTAGGCCTGTCGAGCACCCAGAGCTCACAATCGTACCGGGCACAGGCTTCAACAAAATACTTGAGCGTGGTGATGTAGGTGTAAATCCTGCAACCAATATCCTGAAGATCAAAGAGGATAATATCCAGACCATATATCATTTCTTCTGTGGGACGGCGATCCTTCCCATATAGACTAACAACAGGAATCTGGTGCAATGGGTCCAGATAGTCGCTGGACTCAATCATATTGTCCTGTTTATCACCCCGCATGCCATGTTGAGGCCCAAAAGCTTTAACTATGTTGCAACTTTTTTCTAACAGTGCATCTAGTGTGTGCTGGTTGTTTGATGTGATTGATGCCGGGTGTGCAACCAGGCCTGTTTTTTCTCCATGTAGCTGTTGCAGAAGTTCAGGAGATGATAAAAGTTGATCCACGCCAAATTTAAAATTCATGAGACTTTGCTTCTCTCTGGTAAAAACGGTTACTTTTCATCTCACAATAACAAGAGATGGTTCTCTCGCGCATGGAAATCAGGTGAGTGGGTGACTGCCGCCGGGCCGTGGGCAAGGGCGTAGTAAGAGAACCCGGACTTGTGCTCGATCACCGCTGACACACCTACCCGGACATCCTCCAGGGTAATGTCCTGACAGTCAATTTTAGCGGTGCAGGCCACATTATTTTTTTCAATATCACAGCTGAAAGACGATAAGGTCAGTGCTTGACTCTCTTGCATATCGCATCGCAAATCTGAAAAAGAAAAACAGTTCCAGTTCCCGCTCGGTGAAAGGTTGAATTCCCAATAGTTAGGGGACTTGTTCGGACCGATAAAAAATTCCAGGCAGGTTCGTTTCCACAGGCCAGACTCCCTCGTCGGAGGGACCTGCCGGTCTGGCCAGCACACATCATCAATCCTCCCTGATAGCTGGTAACTGATAGTGATCTGCTGCTCGCAAATTTCGAATTCTCCTCGAATCGAATCGATAACATGGTTCTGCCGGAAAGGTATAATTTTAAAGGTCTGTAACATCTGATGAACACGTGAATCTACTGTATGCTGATAGTGTGCCGTAATTTAACCGGCATGTGAAACTTTAAAAACGAGACGAGAATATGCCCGATAATGACAACCAGTATGATTATGACCTGTTTGTAATTGGAGTGGGTTCGGGTGGAGTCAGAGCAGCCAGAATGAGCGCGCAATATGGAGCAAGGGTTGCCACGGCTGAAGAAAAATACATGGGCGGAACTTGTGTCAATGTGGGTTGTATCCCGAAAAAGCTGTTCGTTTATGCGTCGCATTTTTCCGAAGACTTTCATCATGCAGAAGGATTTGGATGGGACGCTGTTACCCCCCAGTTCAACTGGGATGTACTCCTGAAAAATAAAAATAAAGAGATCAAAAGGCTAAACGGTATCTATGAAGGCTTGTTGGAGAAGGCGGGCGTGACCCATTTTGACGGTCGTGCCCGGATCGTTGATGCCCATCACATTTCTATCAATGATCAGGTTGTGTCAACCGACAAGATTATGATCGCAACCGGTGGTTGGCCAGCCATGCTCGATTGGCCTGGAATCGAGCACGCCATTACCTCCAACGAAGTATTCTTCCTGGAAAAACTGCCGAAAAGAGTGCTGGTCATCGGTGGTGGATATATTGCAGTTGAATTCGCTGGTATTTTTAATGGGCTAGGCGTAGAGAGTAACCTGTCATACCGGGGTCCTTTGTTTCTCCGTGGGTTTGACCAGGATGTCAGGGAGATGGTGCGTGATGAATTGGCAAAAAAAGGAGTAAGGCTCTGGTTCAACAGTATGGTCAGTAAAATTGAAAAACAATCGGATGGCACCCTGCAAGTTTCTTTCGAAGACGGATCGACAATGGAAACCGACCTGGTGTTATGTGCAGTAGGACGTAATCCGGCAGTCGATGATCTTGGACTCGAAAATGTCAATGTCGAATGTAGAGAAAATGGTGCAATCATCGTTGATGATGATTTCAGAACTTCCGAACGCAATATTTTTGCCCTGGGAGATGTGACCGACAGAATTCAACTTACCCCCGTTGCCATTGCAGAAGCGATGGTATTTGCCAGTACACAGTTTAATAATGATCCGAAAACAATGGATTACGATGGCATTGCGTCCGCTGTTTTTTGCCAACCTAATATTGGAACCCTCGGCCTGACAGAAGAGCAGGCCAGGGCGGCTTATGGCGAGGTTGAAATCTATCGTTCAACCTTCAGGCCATTGAAACACACACTTAGTGGCAGTGACGAACAAAATATGATGAAGATCATAGTCGATAAAGCCACGGACAAGATTATCGGGGTGCATATGGTGGGCTCAGAAGCCGGGGAGATTATCCAGGGGCTGGCCATTGCTTACAAGGCAGGGGTGACCAAGGCGATGTTTGATGCAACAATTGGTATTCATCCTACTGCTGCCGAAGAATTTGTGACGATGAGAGAGTCTGTTTAAAAGTACGCTCCTAGACGTATCTGTTAAGGCGTGCTTGTTAAGAAGTACCTGTTAAGAAGCATCTGTTTAAGAAGCAACTACTGGAGACGAGTTGGCTCTATGTCTTCTGCAAATTCTTTTCCTGGTTCTTCTTGAGCATTTTCCTCAGGTTCTTCTTTAATGAGCACAGGGTTTTCATTTAAATCCAATACCTCAATTACCTTCTGCACATATTTTGGATTCGGCTCGAGTGGTTCTATTTTCTGGAAATAGGCTTTCAAGTCTTTGTCAACACGGGGTAGTGGAATTATCTCGCCCCGGTGAATGGCGGATAGATTACCCTTTTCAATCAGGAGTGCCGCCATTCCCCGGCCATAATGTGCCGCCATGCCTACATCGATGATGATTGCCCTGCTGTCAAATCTCGGGTTAATGAAACCGCGAGTCGGAGTGTGCCCCATTATAATATGGTTGGCACCGTAGAACGCCAGCATTTTTATTAGAGCAGGTAATTCTGTTTCTTCAGGGTTTCGTGCCAATCCCCTGTACCACATAGGGCCGCTTGGTAATTCGGCCAGGCTACCCTCAGGTAGAGGCGTTTGTCTTAGATCCCGGGAAATGGTTTTATTGATTTCCCTGATGGTCTTAAAGGGTAGATGTGGATCAATTCCCCCATGAACAAAAAGGATGTCATTTATTTTGATCACTGTATTGTGTTGGCCGATCCATTTTGCTAATTCACCGCCTGGCTGCCAGAGCACACGGTGTTCAACGTAACCCAGGGGATAGCGATTCATCCACCTGGTTTTGAAGGCTTCATCAATGGTGGTCTCAGGATTATTTCCTGCAAGATAGGCGATGAAACGCTGGTAATAGTCGGTTTGTTTCGCTTCAGATTTTGCATTGACTAGTGCCTGGTATTCACCCGGGTGCACATAGTGAAGGTCGCCGTAGACATTCATTGCTTCGTGATTACCGATCAGCAGATGTACGTAACCCTTTGCCTTGCGCGCGGCCTTTTTCAGTGATTGTAAGTCGCGGATTATTTTAAGGGAATCAGGTCCCCTGTCTGGCAGGTCACCAGTCTGAACCAGGTGAGTTCGACCGCCAATCCACACACTATTTTCATCCATTAACCCGGACATCATCATCACCGCACGAAATTGCTCGTAGTCCCCATGCAGGTCACCAATGGCGATTACACGCTCAATATTCTTCCACGTGTCCCGGGCAGAGACTCCCAGGCTACAGGAAAACAACAGCAGGATAAGAATCAGGCGGGTCATTAACGGCAAGTAGGTCCTTTGCTATTCACCTCCGAGTTTATTTGATAAGGTCGCCTGCATCCAGCCCGCATCGTATGTGTAAGTGACTCATGATGGAATGAAATTTTTCAGGTCCAACCCGGACTTTCAATCTGGCAGGACGGAAACACGGATGCGCAGGTAATATATTACCGGTGCACTTTGTATTGAAATTGTGGCAGAACCACCGCCAGTGAAATCTAAACTGCCGGTAACGAATAAGAAAAAGGAGACATATTTTTGAATGATGATCCGTTAGCAGGGTTAACCAACGTACTGGAATTTCTGGATTCACTCCTGGGGTCCGCGCAATATTTCCCCTTCCTGTTGCTGGGCACCGGTATCTTTTTTACTTTCTACTTGAAATTTCCACAGATAAGGTTTTTTAGACATGCCTGGAGAATTGTTCGTGGCAAATACGACAAGCCGGGGATGGAAGGTGATGCAACGCATTTTCAGGCATTGACCACGGCTATTTCCGGCACGGTGGGTACGGGGAACATCGGCGGTGTTGGCCTTGCGATATACCTTGGCGGACCTGCCGCCTTGTTCTGGATGTGGATGACCGCCTTTTTTGGGATGACCACTAAATTTGTCGAGGTATCTCTCTCCCACAAGTACCGTGTTCACGACGAGAAAGGTTTTATCGTCGGTGGGCCAATGTACGTGATGGAACGACGCCTGAATATGAAGTGGCTTGCAGTTTTTTTTGCCCTGGCAACTGTGGTGAGCAGTTTTGGTACGGGTAGTATGCCCCAGAGTAACAATATTGCTGCCGCTGTGGAATCTACATTCGGCATACCCGAATGGATTACAGGTGGAAGCCTGGCGATTGTTCTCGGCCTGGTCATCGTTGGTGGTATAAAACGTATCGTCCATGTGGCAGAGGCAATCGTCCCGACCATGGCCATTATTTACTTTGTTGGTGGCCTGGCTGTTATCTATACAAACCTCGACCAGGTCGGCCCATCTTTCGTGGCGGTTTTCAAGGATGCATTTACCGGTTCGGCTGCGACAGGTGGTTTTCTCGGAGCAAGTTTTGCTTATGCATTTAACCGCGGGGTGAACCGTGGCTTGTTTTCCAACGAGGCAGGGCAGGGCAGCGCACCCATTGCACACGCCGCGGCAAAAGCGGATGAGCCTGTATCCGAGGGGATGGTGTCTATCCTTGAACCCTTCATCGATACCATCCTTATCTGCACACTCACCGGACTGGTCATCCTTTCTTCGGGAGTCTGGACACAAAAACATGAGAACGAATTCCAGGGCTTCGATATGGAATTTGTTCAGGGACAATATTCTGAATCTGATGCGGCCCAGAAGGAAGCCCTGTTTAAACACCTCAGCTTCTCCATAGAAGACGATCCGGTAAAACCCTTCAGTGGTGTTATCAATGTGGTTAACGGAAGATCTGTCGGTGGCGACTTCACGATTATTCACAACCGTTCACTGGCCGAGGATGTGCGTTACTACAAAGACGAGTCGCTTTTCAGCGGCAGTTTGAATATTGTGGATGGGAATCTGACTAACAATTTGTCGGTACGCGGTAAATCACTGGTCCATTCAGTCGACCTGACAACCATCGCGTTTACCCGTGGCGCCTTCGGTGATTTTGGTAAATATATCGTCGCCATTGGGCTGGTGCTGTTTGCTTTTTCGACCGCTGTTGCCTGGTCTTACTATGGTGATCGGGCCATTACATACCTGTTTGGGGTTAGAGGCGTGTTACCCTATCGGGTGTTCTATGTGTTTGGTTTTTTTATCGCCGCTATCGCGGATACGTCTCTCGTCTGGCTGATCTCGGCGATTACCATTGCTTTTATGACACTGCCTAATTTATTTGCCATCGTGATGCTGCGCAGGGAAATGAAGGATATCATTGAGCAGTATTGGAAACAGTTTAAGGAAGAACATCCAGATGGTTAACGATTCCCGGGTAGTCTCACAGAATAGCGGAATACCTGAATTCAAGCTATTGCATTCCCGGAAAATTGAGACCCTGGATCTAACCGTCCAGGAGTACACTCATCTGGCGACCGGCGCCTCCCATTACCACCTTCAGGCAGACAATGTCGAAAATGTATTCATGGTTGCCCTGCGCACCGTCCCCATGGATTCAACTGGTGTCGCCCATATTCTTGAACACACTGCACTATGTGGAAGTGAGCGATTTCCGGTTCGTGACCCGTTTTTCCTGATGATTCGCCGTTCGCTTAATACATTTATGAATGCGTTTACCACCAGTGATTACACTGCATATCCGTTCGCCAGCTTGAACCGAAAAGACTTTTTTAATCTTATGGACATCTATCTTGATGCTGTTTTCTTTTCCCGGCTTGATCCGCTGGATTTTGCACAGGAAGGTCATCGACTGGAATTTGAGGAACCAATGGATCCGTCAACGCCGCTGGTGTACCGCGGTGTTGTTTACAATGAGATGAAGGGCGATAGCAGTTCACCCATTTCAGTTCTCTACTCGGAGCTTCAAAAACACCTGTTTCCCACATCAACCTACCACTACAGTAGTGGCGGTGACCCTAAGCACATTCCGGAACTCAAGTATGAGCAACTGCTTGATTTCTATTCCTCACACTACCACCCCGGCAACGCCGTGTTCATGACCTTTGGAGATATTCCTGTCGCTGAACTTCAGCAATTTATTGAAAGCAAAGCCCTGTACCGGTTCAGTGAAGGCTGTGAGCGGATTGCAGTGCAACCTGAGAAACGACTGTCAGAAACCGTCAGGGTAAATGCGCCTTATGCGCTGGATCAGGAAGACACAGCTGGCAAGACTCATATCGTGCTCTCCTGGCTGCTGGGAGAGAACACCGACCTTGAGATGTTACTTAAATGCAACATCCTGTCTGATGTACTACTCGATACCAGTGCCTCGCCGCTGCGATTAGCCCTAGAAGAATTTGAACATTCTGCAGCCGCCTCACCTCTGTGCGGCCTCGAGGAATCTAACCATGAAATGAGTTTCATGTGTGGCGTAGAAGGCAGTGACCCTGAACATGCCGATGCCGTTGAAAAATTGATCCTTGATGTCCTGCAAAAAATCAGCAGGGATGGCATCGAAACCGCAAGGCTCGAAGCCGTTTTCCATCAGCTTGAGTTATCCCACAGGGAAATTGGTGGTGATGGCATGCCCTATGGACTGCAATTGGTATTTTCATGCATGCCGGCGGCGATTCATCGTGGCGATCCCATCGACCTGCTGGATCTTGACCCGGTCATCGAGAAACTCCGTTCAGAAATACAGAACCCTGATTTTATTAAGCAGCTGGTCAATGAACTTCTGCTTTCTAACCAGCATCGAGTCAGGCTGGTTATGTACCCCGATTCCGGACTTAGCCAGCGGCAGGTAGAAGAAGAACAATTGAAATTGGAGAAGATCAAATCTGCAATGACGGCGGATGAAAAGACGCAGATCGTTTCCAGAGCACAAGCTCTTAAAGAAAGGCAACAACAGGAAGAGGACCTTGATGTACTGCCAAAAGTAGGGCTGGCGGATGTACCCAAATCTCTCAGTATCCCCAGCTCGGATCACCACGGCCAGGAGAGAACGACAAGTTACAAGGTGCCAACTAATGGCATTGCCTATCAGCAGGTCATTACACAAATACCTGGGTTGTCACTCGAGCAACTGAATTTGCTGCCGCTTTACTCCCGGATAATCACTGAGGTGGGTTCTGCTAACCGCGACTACCTCGAGACACAACTACTGCAACATGCTGACACAGGTGGTTTGAGCGCCTTCTCGTCGATACGGGCAAGCATAGGTGACACCGGGAAGTTTGATGCATTCTTTACGCTTGGCAGCCGTACGCTGAGACCTAAAAGTACCAGCATGTTGCAATTGTTGAAGGAAACGATGCACAGCGCAAGATTTGACGAGCTGGATCGTGTTCGAGATCTCGTTAAACAGCTCCGGGTCAGGCGGGAAGCTAACGTGGCAGGCAACGGACACAATTATGCAATGACCGCAGCGGGTAGCCGGTTACGTCCAGTTCCCTGGATAGATCACCAGCTCACCGGGCTGCAGGCTATCGAAAACCTGAAACAACTCGATGATTCTTTGGATGATAATGAAAATCTGGAGGCATTTTGCAGCAATCTTGAGAAGCTGCGCGATATCCTGTTCCAGTCTTCGCGGCAGTTTTTACTTGTTGGGGAAGAACATGAAATTGATCAGTTGGTCTCTGACCTGGGATCCGTTTGGTCTGGTAACATGTCTTTTGCTTCATCCACATCGCTCGGTGTTGATTTTATTGCAAAGCCCGGAAATCAGGCTTTTCTAACCAGCACGCCGGTTAACTACTGTGCGAGCGTATACCCCACGGTGCCGGAGGGGCATGCAGATTCTGCTGCATTGACCGTTTTGGCAGCAGTGCTCCGGAATGGTTTCCTGCATCAGGAAATCAGGGAGCAGGGTGGGGCTTATGGAGGGGGTGCAACCCATGACAGTAGTAACGGATTGTTCCGTTTTTACTCTTACAGGGATCCGAGATTAAAAGAAACTTTTACCGCCTTTAAGCAGTCGATTGACTGGATGTTAACCAATGAGATTGGGTTCTCACTGGTAGAAGAAGCTATCCTGGGGATAGTGAGTTCAATCGATGCACCAGGATCACCAGCCGGGGAGGCGAGACAAGCCTTTCACAGCAGGTTACATGGTCGAGGGACGAAGCAGCGGCAGCAAATACGATCAGACATTTTAGAAGTTGATGAGCTGGACATAAAACGGGTGGCGCAGGATTATCTGCAAGGTGAGGGTACACATGCTGTCGTTACCAGTGATTCACGCCGAAGTGAGCTCGACGATAGTTTCGAGGTTCTGGTCGTATAATTGTTAGAATCTTGTGATCTGCAGAGGAGGCTGGCGAGTGAAAGGCTCAAAACCGATTGACGTCTACTACTGGCCAACACCAAATGGTTTCAAAGTAACGATATTGCTTGAAGAACTGCAGGTACCCTACCAAATCATTCCCGTTGATATAACGGCAGGTGAACAGTATTCGAGTGAGTATGCTGGTATTTCTCCAAATAATAAAATTCCGGCAATTCGGGATAATTGTCCTACCGATGGAAGAGATGTCGCCACATTGTTTGAATCCGGTGCGATACTGCTTTACCTGGCTGAAAAATATCAGAGATTCTTGCCCCGGGACATCGAATCCAGATCTGAATGCATGCAATGGCTCTTCTGGCAGGTCGGGGGACTCGGGCCAATGGGCGGCCAAGCACATCATTTTCGCCTCTATGCCGCAGAAAAAATTCCTTATGCCATTGATCGATACACCGCTGAGTGCCGGCGCCTCTACGGGGTAATGGACCGACGATTAGCAGATCGCCTGTACCTTGCCAATGATTACAGCATCGCTGATGTGGCGTGCCTGCCCTGGATATTCAGGCATGAAAGGCAAGGCCAGCAGCTTGATGATTTCCCGAACCTGCAACGATGGTACCAGCGCCTGGTTAAGAGAAAACCCGTAGAAACAGGGCTCAATGTCGGTGCTCAACTGCGTGATGACGCGGCATTTACAAGTGATAAAGGTCGGCAGATCCTCTTCGGTGGGGAGCAATCTGTTGAGAGAACTTGATGGGTTCTGTTGCGAAAGATTAACCCATTCGCAGACCCGTGCCGTTTACGTCTATGTGGTACAAATTTCGCCGTTGGGGAAAATAGAGATATGAATGGGTAACAAAATACCTTGTACAGCCATTTGCATGCTTGACAAACACTTGCTGCTTCTACATTCTGTCCGCCTTGATCAGCTTGACCGAAAATCTCCTGTTCGGGGCTTGATAAGGTCAATGGAATCAAATGATAAGAGCAACAATCCCTAAGTAGGTATCAGCATGAAAGAGCATCAGATTAGACCCGGTTTAATTGCTTGCGCATTTTGCATCGTGTCTATCATCAGCACTGGCGAGTTAACGGCACAATCCCTGGATGAAGTTCTGGGAGTCAGGGGAGTAACGACGAGGGATGGTCGTACTTCTCAAATTAAGATAGACGAGATAACGGACGATACGCGTGGTTTGCTATCCCAATACAAGCAAGTCATGAAGGTTGTAGATAGTTTGAAAATCTATAACCTGCAACAAAGAAGATTGATCAGGAGCCAGGTAGAAGAACTTTCTGAACTTGGATCGTCTATTGATAATGTGACCGTTATTGAACGGCAAATTGGTCCCCTCATCGAACGTATGATTGACAACCTGGCGAAGTTCGTGAGTATGGATGTTCCATTTCTGATGGACGAGAGGAATGACCGGATTGATTTCCTGAAAGAAACACTAGACCGTGCTGATGTGAGTGTAGCCGAAAAATTCAGCCAGGTGCTCCAGGCGTACCAGGTTGAGAACTCCTATGGATCAACTATCGAAGCATATACTGATTTCGTTGAACTGGACGGTAAGGCCAGGTCCGTGGATATGCTGAAATGGGGCAGGGTGTCCCTTGTTTTCCAGACGCTTGATGGTGAAACCACCGGTGTCTGGGATAACACTGAAAGGACCTGGGTGATTTTACCTGACGAGTTTCGGCGCGGCGTGCGTGACGGCGTGAGGATTGCAAGAAAAACCCAGACAGCAGATCTGGTCCAATTACCCATCGCAGCACCAGGAGAGTAAGGCATGAAAAAGATTATCATTAGTTTGATTGCATTGACCCTGGTCCTATCTCTACCCGTGAGATCTGCAGATGAGATTCCGGCAAATACACTGGCTGAATTATTACAGCTGGTCAAAGATGGCAAGGTGGTTAACTCCAGGCTGAATTTGCAACGAGAGAAAGAATTCATTGCCAATAAATCAAAGCAACAGGCAGCAGTTCGCGATGCCCAAAGGCGACAACGCGAGGAAGAAGCAATCAGTGAGCGACTGGAAAACCAGTTCGAGAAAAATGAGCAGGACATCGCCGCCCAACAGGAAATTCTTGCCAAGCGACTCGGTTCACTACGCGAGCTTTTCGGCGTACTTCAGCAAGTAGCCGGAGATACACAAGGCGTATTCGAAAGTTCTCTTATCAGTGCTGAGTTCCCGGGTCGCGGCAAGTGGCTCGGAGAATTTGCCCAGTCAATGGGTAAGAGTTCCAAACTTGCTACCATCGAAGAAATTGAACGATTGTGGTATGAACTGCAAAGGGAAATGACCGAGTCGGCCAAAGTATCACGATTTACGGCCACGGTGATTAAACTCGATGGTGAAGAAGTCGAACAGGAAGTGATCAGGATCGGCACCTATAACCTTGTCAGCGGAGGAGAGTACGTAACCTACGATACTTCAAGTCAAATCATCAAGGAATTGCCCAAGCAACCGCCAAGGCGTTTCGTTTCATCAGCAGCAGCCCTGGAAGATACCACCAGCGGTTTTACTCCTTTTGGGCTTGACCCGACTCGTGGTCAGCTACTTGCACTGCAAATACAAGTGCCAACTATCGAGGAGCGTGTCCACCAGGGTGGTACGCCGGGTTATGTCATCGTGGCGCTGGGTATCATTGCGATCTTGCTTTCCACAGAGCGTTTTATCACGCTGACCATGACAGGCAGAAAAGTTGAGACGCAGGCAAGGAATGTAGGCACGCCCGATAACAACAATCCGTTAGGTCGTGTCCTTGCGGTCTATCATGAAAACAAGGATGTGGATGCGGAAACGCTGCAATTGAAATTAGATGAAGCTATTCTGAAGGAACAACCGGCGATTAACGCCAGGATTTCATTCATTAAGATCATCTCAATGGTGGCGCCGTTACTCGGTCTTCTGGGTACGGTAATCGGCATGATTGTGACCTTCCAGGCAATTACCCTGTTCGGTACAGGTGACCCTAAAACGATGGCGGGTGGTATTTCCCAGGCACTGGTGACAACGGTTCTTGGTCTGACCGTCGCGATTCCAACTGTATTGCTGCATTCCATCGTGCATTCACGGGCAATGTCTATCATGCATATTCTGCTGGAACAGAGTGCGGGACTGATCGCGGAACATGCAGAGAACGCAGGTAAATAGGTCATGGAAGCAATAGCCATTGCAATAAGGACCTTTTTCGAGGCGGGCGGCAATGTGCTGTTTCTCATTGCCGGTGCAACCTTCTTTATGTGGGCCCTGATCTTTGAGCGCTGGTATTTTTTTTATACGGATCACAAAGCTGATGTTGCCCAGGCATTGAACTATTGGAATGGCAGGGCGGAACGAACTTCGTGGAATGCCCACAGAATACGTGAGCGCATGATTTCAGAGGTAAACAACAGGCTGATGTTGAACCTGGGGTTTATTAAGACATTGATCTCACTACTGCCATTGTTAGGTTTGCTGGGAACGGTAACCGGTATGGTGACTGTTTTTGAAGCAATGACTTATTCAGGCGGCAATGCACGTTCAATGGCAGCCGGCGTTTCGATGGCGACCATTCCCACCATGTCAGGCATGGTGGCGACTTTATCTGGGGTCCTGGCGAACACATTTATCGTGTCAAGGTTCGCCTCCGAGGCACAATATATGGAAGATACGTTGACGATGGATCACTAATTGGGCTACTGACTTGATTGCAAGAACCACTTGTTAAACAAAACTGGCCCAGAGAACTGAGATAATTAGAAATGCGCAAACCACCGCCACAGGAAGACGAGAAGGTAGCTGACCTCACACCCATGTTGGATGTGGTGTTTATCATGTTAATCTTCTTTATCGTGACTGCGACCTTTATCAAGGAATCAGGTATTGAAATTAATCGCCCTGATACAGAGACTGCTGAGATGAAAAAGACCGTATCCTTGCTGGTCGCGGTTGGAGCAGACAACAGTATCTGGATCGACAAGAAGAAGGTGGATATCCGCAATGTACGACCATTAATGGAACGGCTCCATGCGGAAAACCCCAAGGGTGGTCTGGTCATCCAGGCCGATAGTGAATCACAAGTCGAGAAAGTGCTTGCCATCATGGATGCTGCCAGAGCGATTGGCATTACCCAGGTAGCAATCGCCTCCGAACAAAAATAGAGGAGGATGTATGGTAATCAGATTAAGCCTTTCTTCAATTGGTGGTGTATTTGTCACGCTGGCACTGTTCTACCTGATGCAGGCGCTTATACAGGGTGCCGACAGTGCTCTCAGTAGTGACAAGACCTTAACCCTTGTTGACTTTGTTCGAGTTAAACAAAATCAGCAACTTGAAACAAAGGATCGTAAGCCCAAGAAGCCACCGCCTCCTGATGAACCGCCACCGGATGTACCGCCGCAAAATTTTAACGTTGCGGTGGATAAGGCCGGTTTTACAATGGCCGGGATGGATGCAAGCGTTGTTATTGATGTTGGCGGTGGCGGATTTGGTATCAGTGATGGTGACTATCTGCCAATTGTCAAAGTACAGCCTCAGTATCCGAGACGTGCACTGTCCCGTGGCATGAGCGGCTGGGTGATTGTCGAGTTCACTGTTTCTGAGAAGGGCACGGTCATAGATGTTATTGTCCTGGAGAACTGTGGATGGGTTACAAATGCCCGGAAGGAAGGAGAGTGTGTAGACAACCCGAACAGTGTATTCGATTCCGCTGCGGTTAAAGCGGCGTCCAAATTCAAGTACAAACCTAAAGTGATTGATGGTGACCCGGTCGCGACTGCCGGAGTCCTGAACAAAATCACCTTTGAACTGATCAACGACTAGGAGGATACGATGAGAAAGCTGATAGCGTTTGCCTGTGTCCTCTGGGCAATGCCATTAATTGTTAATAATCTGGCTGATTCGGTCAATATGGGTAGCCAGGCGTATGCCGCCGAAAAAAGGAAAAAGACCCGCAAGGTCCCTGCAATGCGCGAGCAAACCTATAGGAGATTGGCTGAAGCACAGGTTATGGTTGATCCGGATTCTGCACCCAGGGAGGAGGGTGAACCTGCCCCCATACCCAAAGGGACGCCCAGGGATGCAGTGGTATTGTTATTGAAGCTAAAAGACAGGCGCGGCCTTAACAGCTACGAATTGGCGCAGGTGTGGAACACCCTGGCATTTGCCTACTATACGCTGGACGATACGCCCAATACCATTAAGTCCTACGAGAATGTACTTGCCCAGGGTACCATCACAGAAGCCCTGGAACAGTCTGTCCTCAGGGCATTGTTCCAACTTTATTATTCCAAGGAAGATTATGCCAGGTCGATTGGGTATATCGAAAGATGGGAGTCCATAAGGGAAAAGCTTGATGCCGGTGTCACCTTTATCAAGGCGACTGCCTACTATCAGATGGATGATTTCCAGACTTCTCTAAAAACTGCGCTTCTCGTCGAAAAATTAACGAATGACGATGGAAGGCTCATGAAGGAAAACTGGTGGTACCTTCAGGTTGTTCTTTATAACGAGCTTGCTGACCTGGACAACGTCATCTCAGTGTTGGAAAAATTGATCATCAACTATCCGAAGAAGCAGTACTGGATGCACCTGGCTGGTATGTATGGCGAACAAAATAAAGATGATAAGGCGCTTTCGGCATATTACGCCGCCTATACACAGGATATGTTAACCAGGGAAGCTGAAGTTGTCATGTTGTCCCAAAGGCTACTGAATGCAGAAGTGCCGTATGAGGCTGCTCGTATTCTGGAGAAGGGATTTAAGGATGGGCTCATTGAGGAAAATGAGAAAAACCTGAAGCTCCTTGCAACTGCCTACACAATGTCCCAGGAAATGAATAAAGCCATTGGTGCATGGCGAGATGCGACTGAGTTCGCGGAGGATGGGCAACTGTATTACAGGCTTGCACAAGCACTTGCCAATGAGGACAGGCATAAGGAAGCAACAAAATCCTATAAGGAAGCACTGGATACCGGCAATCTAAAAGACCTTGGGGATGTTAATTTCTGGTATGGCATTTCATTGATGCAGTTAGAAGACTGGAACCGTGCAATTGTCGCATTTAGAGCCGCTGCTAAAGCCGACAAGTCAATGACAAAACAGACCAACAGGTACATCAAATACATAAGAGGTGAAAAGCGCAGACAGGAAGAGTTGCGCAAGATGCTTGCAAGCTAGGATCTGCTTGTTTCAGGCATCAAAAAAAGGAGCCCTCGGCTACTTTTTTGCTTGACGAGTCAGGTTCTATCGCGTTTATTCGGTCGATTTCTAATAAGTCTTGCAAACTTCTTACGCTCTTTCTTTTTGCCTGCCCTGGCGCCCACCTGCTGCTTTTCAACCAGGTGGGTCAGTTCAAGTGCAAACTTCCTAAAACTTTCCAGCCGCGATATATCGAGTATTCCCTCGCTGATTGCTTCCTGGACCGCGCATCCCGGTTCAGAATTGTGCTCACAGTCATTAAATCGACACTGCAGGGCATAATCTTCCACATCAGAAAAGCTCCGGTATAAAGAGGCTTCATCTATCCAGATCTGTATTTCCCGCATGCCTGGCGTGTCTATAATCAAACCACCCGATTCCATGGTACACATCTCACGAAAGGAGGTTGTATGACGACCCTTGCTATCTCCACCGCGAACTTCAGCCGTCTCGAATCGTTCATAACCAAGCATTGCATTGATGATAGTCGATTTACCAACTCCCGACGAACCGAGTAAAGCGACCGTGTGCCCGGGTTTTATATAAGTTCGCAACTGGTCGATACCTTTCCCTGACAGTGCACTGACCGCAATGGTCGCAACTCCCACGGCAACGGATTGCAGTTGTTGAATTTTTTTCTCAATATCTGCACATAAGTCAGCCTTGTTCAATACGACAACCGGACTTGCCCCACTGCTCCATGCCAGCACAAGATAACGTTCAATGCGGTTAACATTAAAATTGTCATCCAGCCCACTGACGATGAACACGGTATCAATATTAGCGGCAATGACCTGTTCTTCATATTTATCTCCCGCTTCCTTCCGTGAAAATTTACTGAATCTGTCGAGATTCCTTTCGATAACAACGGCTGTGGGATCGTTCTGGTCGGCAGGGGAACTGAGAACCCAATCTCCGACGGTGGGCAGATCTGCCTTGGATGCTGCAAGAGAAAGTAGCCTGCCAGGCAGGGTGCCGATCAGTTCTCCCTGCTCAGATAACAAATGGTATCGGTTAATATCCTGCCGGAATACCCGGGCAGGAATTAAATCTTTTTCATCTTCTTCGATTTGTTGCTGGAAAAAATCCTTCCAGCCTAACGCTTTTAAATTCATGCATATTCTCCGGATTGTTCCTGGAAAATTCGGTGGGAACTTCTAACGCACACTTCCCAATCAGGGTTCCGGCAGCACAGCCGCAAAAATACCAGCAAGATATTCTGGAAGGTGGCGACTGTCTGTAATCCAAGCAGGATGCCATAGAGACTCATTGCCAGTAATAAAAGAATGGCAGGACGCCACTTCAATTAACTTCTGCCCAGGCCCAGTCAAGCCAGGGAGTCAACGCTTCCAGATCAGAGGATTCCACCGTGCCGCCTCCCCATAGCCTCAAACCAGGTGGCGCATCACGATAACCACCTATATCGAGGGCGACGCCTTCATCTTCCAGAATACCGACGATTTTCTTAATGGTTGCTCTTTGTCCGCTTTCATCCTGGCTGGTAAACGCGGGATCGATGATGCTAAGACAAATGGATGTACTCGAGATTGTTGCAGGATCCGTCGCCAGAAAATCAACCCAATCCGATGTCTCAACCCAGGTCGAGATGGCACCGAGGTTTGATTCACTGCGTTTGACAAGTGCCGGTAAGCCACCTATTTCATCAGCCCAGGACAGGGCATCAAGTTGATCTTCAACGGCTAGCATGGACGGGGTGTTGATTGTGGAACCGGTAAATATATCCCGATTCAACTTCCCGGCTTTGACCAGCCGGAAGATCTTTGGCAGAGGCCAGGCAGGGGTATATGACTCGAGTCTGATCACCGCCGAAGGGGACAGGGCCAGCATGCCGTGGGCTGCCTCTCCGCCAAGAACCTTCTGCCAGGACCAGGTCACCACATCCAGTTTAGGCCAGTCGATTTCCATGGCAAATACGGCCGAAGTCGCGTCGCAAAAGGTAAGACCTTCGCGATCATTTGATATCCAGTCAGCATTGGCAACTCTTACCCCAGAAGTGGTGCCGTTCCACGTAAAAACAATATCCCTGTTGCTCGAATCTACAGCGTCAAAATCCGGGAGATAACCATAATCAGCAGAGAACTCCCTGACATCCGCCAACTTCAGCTGTTTTTTAATATCGGTTAGCCAACCTTCCCCAAAACTCTCCCAGGTCAGCACATCCACGCCACGTTGGCCCAGCATTGTCCACATCGCCATCTCGAATGCGCCTGTGTCAGATGCCGGTACAATGCCAAGAAGATAGTCTTTCGGTATGCCAAGCAACCTTTTACTCTCATTAATCAGCTTTTGTAACCGCGCTTTTGGTCCTTTTGCTCGATGTGAGCGCCCCAGGCTCAATGTATTGAGTCCGGCCAAGGACCAGCCGGGTCTCTTCGCAGTCGGGCCAGAGGAAAATGAAGGATTCGACGGTCTGTTCTGAGGTTTTTGCATAAATGTGGATCTTATCAGTTGACTTAAAAAGACCGCAATTTGCGGATTTAAGCGCTATATGTCAAGTTTAGTGTTGGACAACTGATGGATTTGATAGCGGTACCGCTTTTTAAATCCAGGTAATATCGTCGGTACCCGGTCATGCTTTACAAAAAAATTGTCCAAACCAGACAATCACGAATTCCAGCAAGCGATAATGCTACATGAATGTATCACGAGAATATCAAATTGCTGCCATGATGGCAGTATCTGCGTTATTCACGCTTGCCGGTTATGAATTCATTCGCTCAGCAGCCACCGTACTATTCAAAACGGCATATGGTGCAGAAAACCTGCCGCTGGTAATGGCTGCGATGCCTGTGGTGGTATTTGCCGGGGTAGCCCTGTATGGCTGGATCCTCAGTCAACTTGGCCCCCGGAAGACGCTACTGGTGACTTCGCTCGGGTCGGGCATGATCATCCTGTGCTGTTATTTCGTATTGCTAACCGGCAGTAAACTGATCACGCCGGTTTTGTTCCTGGTGAAGGAGTTCTATATCGTCCTGCTGATTGAACAATACTGGAGCTATATCAATTCCTCTGTTAAACCGCATACCGCAAGGAAAGTCAATGGGCCGATTACCGGTATTGCCGGTTTAGGCGGGGCGATTGGTGGTTCCCTGGTGG
>SMVB01167213.1_pt1 | contig 24497 bp, 22 predicted proteins | sample 2456461 | NCBI WGS metagenome assembly SMVB01 (sample SAMN11095934, study PRJNA526329) | marine sediment metagenome | biome: Marine sediment; feature: Surficial sediment; material: Deep marine sediment; isolation source: Hadal surficial sediment | place: Pacific Ocean | collected 2014-05 | depth...
CGAAGACAGTCAGGACTAAACCGTCAGGCGAGTCACGTTTCGACCTGGACGGGCGGGCGCGACAACCTTTTCGCCGGTGTTCTGGGCTCAAGCCGGCATAGATCGATGCGGCACGGAGATTGCAGTTCAAACGGGTACTTTCTATCCTGATTTTTAGGTTGATGACAAATCACCGGTACTTCGGTCGGACTCGGCAACATCCCAGCATGTTCGCAAAGTGTGTGTTCTCGATAGTGGCTCTCACCACAATTTCGACATTTCTATTACTTCTTCAACCAGAGGTGGCGTATGCGCAAGAGTATGGAGCACAAGTAGTAGAAACTGGATTTGTATTTACTCTTGGGTCACCGCAAGGAGAGTTAGCCCATTATCTGACCGGATCGATAATTGGATTTCACGCGTTTTTGGGTGGTCGCAGAGACCGAACGAGCCCGGTTGTGCTGGGTACCGAATTAGGGCTGGAATTGTATGGATCGGAGCAGTACATGGAATTCGGCGACGGTCCTGAATACCAGACGCCCGTGACCGTCAATACGTACAACAATATCGGATCCGGACATTTGTTTGTTCGCCTCCAGCCAGCAACAGGATTTGCACGGCCTTACATAGAAGCGCTTGCAGGGTTGAAGGTATTCTTCGTAACAACGGTTGTTTCCTACCAGAACCAGGAATACGATGAGCCCATCTCGACGACCATCTTTCTCGATGGAGCGGCATTCAGCTACGGTGCGGGCGGCGGAATTTCAATCAATTTATTGGACGCTGTAGCGGGCGACAATCCAGGGAACGTCTTTTTTACTATTGGCGCCAGGTATCTGATGGGGGCAGAAGCCACGTATCTCACCCCGGGTTCTGTGAGCGGGCCAGAACGCAACCAATCAGAGACGCACTTATTAGAAACGAGATTCGGTATCGAACTTCGCTTCTGGTAACGGTACGTATTGCTGACTGATCAGGACTTGACAGAATCGACCGGCGCGCGATTCTTATTCGTCATCCTCAGGACGTAGAACTACTTTTACGAAGCGATCCATGGAAAAAGTTCTATCGGCCATCTGCATGATGTCTGTAGTTGTTATTAGATCAAGATAGCTGGAGGGCGACTTGAGAATATCCGCATAAGGGAAATCATGCTTGTCGGCGAAGACCAGGGAACTGAGCCAATATCTGTTTTCCCGGAGGTTCGTTTCGTGCGCGCGGACTCTAGCCTCTCGGGCATTATCAAGGTATTTATCTTCAACGAGTTCACTTTTCATTTTTTGGATCTCATCGAAAATATGACCGACCATCTCGTCGACTCGATCCGGTTCGCAACCGAATGAAATCGATAGTTGATAGGACTCGTACGGCTCATAGATGAGAGAAGCGGATACTGACACTCCGTACGTTCCCCCAAGGTCTTCCCGCAATATCTCCCGTAGTCGAGCATCCAGTATATCTTTTAAAAGTCCCAGCTTTCGCCTTGAATCCAGGCTCCAATCGGCCTCGCCCGAAAAAACAAGGGCTACTCGGCTTTTGGGTTCCAAACCGGCAAAAACGGTTCGTTCGTGAACACCATCAGGTGTTCGAATTCCCGAATCAGACCAATCATCCGAATAAGATTCGACGGGAAGAGTGGCCAGATATGTCTCTACGTACGGGCGAATCAATTCCTCGTCGAAGGCTCCAACGAAGAAAAAAGTGTACCCGTTGAAATTTGCGAACCGATTGCGATAGAAGTCCAGGGAAACATTCATATCGGTCTCTGCAAGAATTTCAGGCGTCATTGACCGGGCTCTGAAATGACCCTGGCTCAGGATGGTCGAAAGAGTATCAGAAAATGCTCTCTGAGGGCTTGCTGCTTGTGTTTGGAGAAATGAACTCATTCTCGACATGTAAGAATCAAACAGATCAGAATCGGTGCGAGGTTCATTTACATACAGGTACAATAATTGAAACATCGTTTCAATGTCTTGAGGAGATGCGGCACCCGAAAACCCCTGCGACAAAGAGCCAATAAATGGACTTACAGACGCCGCCTTCCCGGTTAGCTTTTTTCGGAGCGCTATGGGATTAAAAGCCCCGATTCCGCTGGATGAGACCACCTGGACGGCCAATAAAGCTGATATATAATCCTCGTCCTTGGCTAAAGACGTACCACCAGCAGCAGACCCACGAAATACGATCTGGTCATTTTTGAAATCCGTCGGTTTCAGCACTACCTGGACGCCGTTCGACAGTGTCCAGGTGGTGATACCTGTCACATCGTCGACGATCGCGCTGATAATAGCCCCAGGGCTTGGCACATTGGGCAAAAGCTCTGCGTCGTCTACGTCGTCTTCGTACGGGGTCAGCTCCATACGCCGGACCCTGGCGAATATGTCTGCAACTTCAGTTTCTGATGGAAGAGGATGGTTATTGTTCTCTGGCCCGGAAATGGAAACAACCCGGTCTGACTCGCCCATGAATTGATCGCTGAGCCGATTCACGTCCTGAATAGATATATCCGGGGCAAGTCTTTTCGTCAACTCATATTCGTACTCAATACCCGGAATGGATTCGTCTACAAGAAGATGCCTGATGTACTCTGACGCAAACTGATTGGATTTATGATTGTCACGCTCATTGTACGCTAATTCCATACCGCGCAAAAGATTTATACGAGCCCTGTCGAGTTCTGAATCAGTAAATCCGTGCGTGCGAGCGCGTTCAGCTTCGGTCAGTAATGTTTCCAGCGCTCCTATGTAGTCCCCGTCTTTCACAAGCGCCGTGAGGTCAAATGATGTTTCAGACCGAACAAACCCGAGCCCACCGTCCGACCCGATCCCAACAATGAACGGTGGATCGGCGATTTGAGTCAGCTCGCTCAGTCGTTGATTCAGCATCGTTGTATACAGCGATCGCAAGAGCCCACCTCGGTAAGCAGACACGGTCCCTGGGCTGGCCGGTTTTCTTCGATGCATTACGGACACAACTGCTCGTGTTGCTTCTGGATCGGACACTATCGTGTAACGGGGTGCATCATTTTTCGGGATCATGAACAGCTCCCTCTGTCTCGGATTTACAGGCTCCGGTATATCTGAAAACAACGAATCAATGAGTCCTATCACAAATTCTGAATCAAAATCACCGACCGCTACGACAGAAATCAGATCAGGTCTATACCAATCATCGTAAAAACGAAGTAGAGATTCATGAGAAAAGGTCTGCAGGCTTTCGAGCGTTCCAATTGGAAGTCGATCCACATATTTCGAACCTGATAATTGGACAGGAAGTTGTTCATCCATAATTCGGCTGGAAGCACCTAATCGTCCGCGCCACTCCTCAATAACGACGCCTCGCTCTTTATCAACCTCGACAGAATCAAATGTGATACCATGAGCCCAGTCTCGAAGCACCTGAATTCCATTCTCCAGATAATTCGATGAATCAGTCGGTACTTGAAGTTTGTAGACGGTTTCGTCGAAAATTGTATACGCGTTGATGTCTGCGCCGAATTTCATGCCGATGGATTCCAGGTATTCAACGAGTTCTTGCTTTTCGAAATGATCGGAACCGTTAAAGGCCATGTGTTCCACGAAGTGAGCGAGACCCAACTGATCATCATCCTCCTGAATTGAACCGGCATTCACGACGAGTCTGAGCTCAGCCCTGTTTTCTGGTTCGCGGTTCTCTCTGACCAGATACGTTACTCCGTTTTCGAGTCGTCCTGTGACAACACGGGAATCAAGAGGGATTTGCTTGGTTTCAACATTTTGATTCTGGATTCCTTTCGCACTGCTAACCAGCGAATCCGACACGAACATCGTGAAGGCTACGCAGATTGAGGCAACTCTAAGTATATCTCGTCCACACTGAATGTAATTCTGGGTAGTCACAACGTGCACTGCTTTGCTTATGATGAATATCTGAATATAGCTCTCAATAGAGCTTCCGACGGCGCCATTTCGAATCCTTTTTTCAGGAGCCCGCCTGAGCTATTGATAACGTGGATATTAATAGCCGTTATTCTTAATAATCGAGCCCTCCAACCGATAAACGAGACATGGACAAGACTATTTTTTCGAGAAAATGATACCGCTTATTCCGACAGGCTGGACGGCAATGAGGATCGGAACCGAGACACAAATTTAATGAGTTCCACGATAGACAGAGCACCCGAGCCCAGAAATCGGATCCCAGACTCCGAATCTAATGGAAAGCCAAAGTCCGCAGCATCTTCAGCGGATAACGTGGCGGTACCGTTCGAAACAGCTATCGTTAGAGACCGGGTCATTGCCCGACTCAAGAAAAATGACGTTGTTACCGACAGCCAGCTGGAAAAGGCGTGGACCGAATGGAGCAGGCTTCGCATGCAAAACATTCGTGTGCCACTCTGGCGACTCTTGACGATGGACCAATCTCTGGACTCCGATGATATTTTTGTCGAAGCGGCTTCGGTTTATGCATTTAAGGAAGTAGAAATCGAAGAAAAGGAGGCTCTGGCCTTCATTGAGGCGTGCAAAGAGGATTTCGACGACTCGACATGGGATAACATGGTCGAGTTATTCGTTTTGCCCGTCTCGCGAGAGCCGGGTAAAAATACTCCGGATTCAAAGTGGACGTTTGCCACGCACGACCCTACAAGGCCTGAGGTTCATCAGCTCATCCAGAGCCTGAACCTGAGACGTTTTGAGATCATGTATTTACCCCAGTCCATGGTGGGTATACTTATTTCAGAATCGTTCGCAAATGTTAACCAATATCTGGAAAAACTGGAAGACGCACCTGCCGTTTTCGATATGGGGATGGAGTTCACCTCCGACGACGAACTGGTTGATGGAGAAGCTCTTGACGCAGAAATCAATCGGTCCCGTTTAATAAATCTCTTCGAGGCAGCCCTCGTTGAGGCGGTGACACGAGGAGCATCTGACCTTCATATATATCCCAATGCGGATGGTCACGTCGAAATTCATATGCGGATTGATGGTGACCTTGAACAATGGCATCTGGAGGACAATATCCGGCCTGAAGCCTTTCTTTCAGTCGTAAAGGACAACTCGACGAATGTTGACCGATTCGACAGAGATTCGGCGCAAGACGGATTTATTCAGAGATGGGTCGACGGAACGCTTATCAGGTTTCGGGTATCGATTTTGCCCATCGCCAGCGCTAAGCAGGAGATACACGCTGAGAGTATTGTAATCCGAATCTTGGATGACCGAAAGGTGTTGACCGACTTGAGCAAAATCGGCTTGAACGATGTTGCTATGGCGCGATTCGACATGGCGATTCGTCAACCAAACGGAATGGTGATATTGACCGGCCCGACCGGGTCAGGTAAAAGTACCACCCTGGTTGCTGCCCTGTATCAGGTCGTAACCCCAAAGGTGAACGTTCTCACCGTCGAGGATCCCGTTGAGTACTTGATGCGAGGAATTCGACAGATTAAACTATCACACAAGCTTGATCTGGAAGGAGCCCTGAGGGCTATTCTTCGACACGATCCGGATATTGTTATGGTTGGGGAGATGCGGGATCAGCAAACAGCAGAGCTCGCGATCAAACTCGCAAATACTGGTCACCTGACATTTACCACACTTCATACGAATGACGCCCCATCTGCCGTTTCAAGACTATTCAAGATGGGTGTTGAGCCTTTCCTGATCGCATATGCGATCAATCTCGTGGTCGCCCAGCGTCTGATCAGGAAATTGTGTGATGAATGCAAAGAACCAGAGAATGCGCCAGATGAGGATACGTTAAGACATCTGGGATTCACCGAGGAAGAACTTTCTCAGGGACAACTTTATAAGGCTGGAGACGATGCGGCATGTCCCGTTTGTAAGGGTGCCGGCTTCAAGGGGCGTAGGGCGCTGGCCGAAACGCTGCTGTTTACCGCTAGAATCCGCAACATTATAATGGAATCTAATGACAGCGTTGACGAAGACGGGTTGAGAGCGGCAGCAGTTGAAGACGGCATGATGACGTTGACAGAGTGCGGTCGATCCGTTGCCATGGAAGGAGAGACCACGATCGAAGAGGTATTGAGAGTGACGGGTAGCACGCTCTAGTTCAGTCGTCCCGTCCGACAATTTACTGAATCGAGTCCTGGCTCGAATCCAATACCACAGCGCAGAGGCCGCCTCAGTTCGCAATAAGTGGTTCGATCATAATATTCTCGTTGATGATCTCTGAAACGAGGGTTAAGTCGCCGTTGTCGAACAAGGTGTCATAGGTCTCTACAGTTTCGAACGAAATGTTTTCGCCCGAGTAGTTCAGGTAATCCTGAACTGTTACCCCATTGATTTTGCGTCTGTTTATCGCTTTACGGAATCGAGAACCCTCCTCGTCGGTGTAGAAATAATAGGCCATGTAATCCATCGTGAAGTTTTCCGCATGAAACCAATAGATGAATCGGTCCTGAAAGTCGCGTCCACCACCTTCCTGCCTGAACGTAACTTCGATCTCGTAAAAAGGCTCACCCTCGATTGTGGTCTGTTCAATAAATCGCTTGATCACTGCGCCGTCGTTTAGTGGAGCCGGGAGTCGCGTGAAATAAATCACTGCATTGACACTCCGCTCCCACGCCGCCATGATATCCACTTCGGCATCTGTCGTCGGAGTCCAGGACTCGCCATCGACAAATCGGGAGAAGCCATTATTGGATAAAATCTCTCGAACTTGTGCACCAGTAGAGTCCGTGAAAATTCGTTCGTATGAAAACACACCACTATTTCTCGAAATCACATATTCGCGATCCCTGAAATTAAATGTCATCCGGGCGTTTTCCAGCTTGTCCGTACCATAATTGTCGATGACCCTGTCCACGATTTCTTCAGCCGAGGGAAGCGGAGACGGGGAAGCAGATTCATTCGCGCACGACGATATGAAGATCCCAATGAACACCGCCGAAACCGAGAACATTATGGACTGGACAATGTTACGAGAATGTCTGGGTTCCATCGGCAATCTGTTTTTGGTGATTAGCGGACCTTGATTCTTTCTTCCTGCCAAAACATACGGAATACGGACATTCTGGTTCATGTCGAAATCCATCCTCAGGTATCCCGGGCAACCAGGATCAAATGGCGATCCGCACACAATATAGAATTGTCGTAGAATTGAAATCTTAGTGGATCATGATGTCTGATTTTTCGTAAATTGGTAGATAATCAGTAATCGCACTTATACTTACAGGTAAACCCGTGACCAAAGCAAATATTATTGAAAAAATCTCCGGTGGAACTGGCTTGACGAAGCTGGAGACAGAAGCGGTTGTGAACGGCTTCATCCAGATCGTAAAAGGTTCTCTGCTTGATGGAGAGCGTGTGGACTTGAGAGGATTTGGTTCGTTCGGCGTTCAGCACCGCGCTGCACGCACGGCCAGAAATCCTCGTACGAATCAGCCCGTGCACGTTCCTTCGACCTACATTCCTTTCTTTAAGCCTTCTCGTTCTTTCCGCAAAGACGTCAATGCTGCTATCGAAGCGAAGAAATAAGTCGGGAATGCACACATCCATATCGATTATAGGAACGTATGCGACTTTCCTGTCCGGGATGCGGAGCGCGAGTACCTGAAGGTATCGAGCAATGCGATCTATGTGGCACACCTTTAACAGATGATGACGCCGATTACGATTCTGACGCCTCTGAAACTGCAGGTAGCCAAACGCCGGGCTCCGATAGACCTATCGTGCAAGTGGTCCGGGGGACTGAAAGAGTATATTGTAATCAATGTGGCGCTGCGAATCCCTGGCAGTCTAACTTCTGCAGTACGTGCGGCGTAAAAATCGTCAGGCTTGATTCAAATTCAGGGTCTTCCACTTCGGAGCTTGGTTCTGATTTCCGGAAGATCCCCGGAATGATTCCGGCGCCGCCCGAAACGGACGGCGCTCGGGAGTCAGCAGTCCTCAGGGATTCTTCAGATTCCTCCCGACCGACTGCAGAACCCGGTGCGGTCCGCCAGGTCGGCATTCTGGTTGGCGCCGGACTGATGATCGTCGTAGTCTGGTATATCGGAAGCATCGTTTTAGACGATCGGTCTACCAATTCCGACAATTCGGAGATCTCGCAGGTCGTGGGTGCGCCGGACGATATTCCGATTCCACAGCAATTCATAGCTCAGGAAGTTACGCTGCAGGGGGAAATTGAATCACTCTCAGGCATTGCGTTGGATTCAAAACGTCGCGAGTTAATCGACCTGTATGTGTCGGCGAATCGACTGGATCGCGCTGCAGGCGAAGCAGAAAAGCTCGCTGAATCAGACGGATCTGAGCAAATGTGGGTCGCTACAGCAAATCTTTATTACGATTGGATGGAATCGCAAACTCCGGTCGAACGCGCATATTTTGCTCGAAAATCTATAGCCGCCTACCGGCACGCACTTGAAATAAATCCTGAGAATCTAGATGCCAGGACGGATATGGCCATTGCCTACATGTACGATTCCGAAAACCCGATGATGGCCATTCAGGAAACAATGAAAGTATTGGAGAGTGATTCCCTGCACGTAAACGCAAATTTTAACCGGGCTGTAATGTTATTGCAGATCGATCGGGTAGATCAGGCCATTGAACAACTGAGGAAAGTAAAACGAATTGTCGGCGATCCGGACAATGCCGTGTATATCCAGGCGGACCAGTTAATTACGGATACACTTGGCAAAAGAAACGGCTGAAAAGTCTTACACAAAATGGATGACCTTCTTTCAAAAGAAGAACACAGAATAATCGAAGAGGCTGTCGCGGAAGCGGAAAGTCGTACATCTGGAGAGATTGTCCCCTATATCGTGGGTCGATCTTCCCGGTACAGGGAGTCAGGCTGGAAAGCAGCCGTGCAGTTTGGATTTATCGCATCCGCCATCATTTTCGGGATGTCAATCTTCTACGAGGGATGGTCGTTTGCATGGTTATTCTCGTTCACGGGATCGTCTACTCTTATTCTTTCTTCCGCGCTCATCGGATATACGCTGGCCAGGTGGGTACCGGCGATTGAGAAACATTTTATCTCGGGTAGCGCGATGTCGGAAGCAGTTCGCTTGAGGGCTTTACAGGCCTTCGTCGAAGAAGAAATATTTTCAACACGAGATAGAACTGGTATTCTGCTCTACATTTCACTGCTCGAACATCGGGTAGAGGTTTTTGGAGATTCCGGGATAAATGAACGCGTTCAACCGGAGGACTGGGCCCACGTTATCGAGGATGTTCTGTTCGGCATTAAGTCAGACAGCCTGGGCGCAGGATTAGCAAAGGCAATTAAACGATGCGGCGATCTTCTCGTAGAAAACGGCTTCGATGTCCGATCAGACGACGAAAATGAACTTCGGGATGGCGTGCGATTGCACGACTCGTGAGCCTGAATTACAAAAAGCCGAGTTCGAGCTTGGCTTCATCCGACATCATGTCCGGAGTAAACGGCGGGTCAAATGTTAGCTCCACGGTTGCTTCAGTCACGTCGGTTAAATCAGCTACACACCCCTCGACCTGGCCTGGTAGAGTTCCAGCGGCCGGGCAATTTGGCGTCGTCAACGTCATGGTAATGATGACTTTCAAGTCTTCGTCCACGTCAACTCCATAAATCAGCCCGAGATCATAAACGTTTACTGGAATCTCCGGGTCATAAACCGTCTTTATGGTTTCGATCACCAATTTTCTAAGGATCTCAGGGGATACCCGGTGTGAGCTGTTTCGGCTCGAATTATTCTTGCTCATGATGCCTGTGAGGTCTGCATGAATCCAACGGCGTAAAGGCGAATCTGACGAATCATGGCGTCCAGTCCATTTTTCCGGGTCGGAGAGAGATGCTCTTTCATCTGAATCTTGTCAAGAAAGTTCAAGTCCGCATTCAAGACGTCGATGGGTTTCCTGTTGTTTAATACTCGAACCAGCAACGCGACCAATCCTTTTGTTATCAAAGCATCGCTGTCTGCTGTAAAGACTATATTTCCGTTCTGAAAAGAGGCACGTAGCCATACCTGAGCCTGACAACCTCGAATGCGGTAGTCGTCCGTCCGATACTGATTGTCTATAAGGGACAAACTCCGGCCGAGGTCGATCAGGTGTTCATACCGACCCATCCAATCCTCGAAAAAATTGAATTCTTCGACGATTTCTTCGCCGACTTCGGATATGGTTGCTTTCGGTCCCATTCAGGAAAACAGAATTCGGGACGATTTCTGAAGACTTTCGGCCAGGACATCGATTTCATCCATAGTATTATAGAATGCGAATGATGCTCGAACGGTTCCTGGGATGCCCAATCGAGACATTACCGGCTGGGTGCAATGATGTCCTGAGCGCACCGCGATGCCGAACTTATCTAGAAGGGTTGCAACGTCGTACGGATGTGAATCTCTTAGAAGGAAGGAAACCACACTAGCCTTGTTTTCAGCCGTACCAATAAATCTGAGCCCTTCGATTTGCGAGAGGCGATCGGTTGCCCGTTCCAGAAGTTTGGCCTCATATTCGGAGATAAACTCGAAACCGATCTGGTTCATGTACTCTGCGGCCGTGCCAAGCCCGATTGCTCCTGCAATATTGGGCGTACCTGCTTCAAATTTGTGAGGCAGATCATTATAAGTCGTCCCCGCGAAGGAAACGGATTCTATCATATCGCCTCCACCTTGGTACGGGGGCATTTTCTCCAGGAATTGCTCCTTCCCATACAAGATTCCTATTCCAGTGGGTCCATACATCTTATGGCCGGAAAAGCAGTAAAAATCCACATCGAGATCAGAGACGTCGATCTGCATATGAGGCACAGCTTGAGCGCCGTCAACCAGTACTGGAATTCCCAGTCCATGGGCATCTGAAATAATCCTCTTTACAGGAATTATCGTGCCCAGCGAATTGGAAACATGGGCGATCGCAATGAGACGCGTGCGTTCCGAAAGCGATTGCTCAAAATCGTCGTAATCGATGGACCCGTCGTCATGAATGGCGACAACTTTCAGTTCTGCACCGGTTTGCTGACAGACCAATTGCCACGGAACGATGTTCGAATGGTGTTCAAGGTGAGTCACCAGAATTTCGTCTCCCGGGTTCAGAATAGGCCGGGCAAACGATTGAGCAACCAAGTTAATGGAGTCTGTGGTGCCTTTGGTGAAAATGATTTCTGTTCGGCTGCGAGCCCCGATAAAGTCTCGGATAATGTCTCGCGATGATTCGTAATACTCAGTCGCTCTTTGACTGAGATCATGCACCCCGCGGTGCACGTTACTATGCTCAGTACTGTAATATCTGGAAATCCGCTCAATGACCTGAATTGGTTTCTGAGAGGATGCGGCATTATCCAGGTAAACGAGAGGATGATTGTTTACAGTTAAAGACAACGCCGGAAAGTCTGCCCGAATCCGATCGACCACGTCTTCCTGATCGAGTCCGTCAAAAGATATATGGGCGGTTTTTAGCACCGTGTTCACTCTTAATTGTCACCCAGACTGTTTTCTGAGCCGTTCGGCTACAATCTCCTGAAGCCGTTCCCGAAGAGAATCCACTGAAACGAGGGCAAGTACGTCTGCTGCGAACGCTTGAAGGAGTAAATTGCGTGCAACTGATTCTTTTATTCCTCGTGATCGAAGATAAAACATAGCTTCAGAATCGATCTGTCCGGTTGTGGCGCCGTGACTACACTTTACATCATCGGCATAGATCTCAAGCTCGGGTTTAGAAAACATCTTGGCCGTATCGCTGAGCACAATATTTCGGTTTGACTGGTAGGCATTAATTCGCTGGGCATCCTGTCGAACCAGAACCCGGCCATTGAACACTGCAGTTGCTGTATCACCGATAATTCCTTTGAATAATTCGTTGCTTACGCAATCAGGCTTTGCGTGATCTACCATCGTATGAACGTCGATATGCGTGTCCGATTGAGCGAGGTAAAAACCGTTCAGATTTGTGGTACACCCTTCACCATCCGGGAGGAAATTCAAATCGGTCCGAACCAAGGCACCACTCAGAATCAACTCATTGGTTGAACATGTACTGTCAGCCTCCTGATACACATTCAATTTTCTGATCAAGTGCGACAGGGGACCGCGATCAAAGACGTGATAGTAGTCGAGCTGTGCGCCAGATCCTACATGAATCTGAGTGACCGAATTTTCGAAGGTCGTAATACCACTATCGTGATCACGAAGGTCTATAATAGCTCCCTTTGACGCTGATTCAGCCACAATCAGCGTGCGAGGCTGCATGAAAGCATTTGAGCCAGACGTAACTAAATTCGTGATATACAACGGTTCGGCCAGCTCGGTGTCGTGCGGAATATGGACCAACAATCCGTCTTGAAAGAAGGACTGATTCAGAGCGTCGAATGCCGTTTCCGTTCTTGGGTTGATCGTTTCGAGGTGGGAAAGAAGACGGTCCAGAGGCATTTTCGCCTTGGAGATAGCCCCGATATACCCTTCAAACTCATCTTTGTCCGGGATAGAACTCAGCGATGGGATAAATATCCCGTCGACACAAACAGCGTGATAGCTACCAATATCGCCCCGGTATTCTGAACTTGGAAGCTCGCTAAAACCCACACCGGAATCGAAGCTGAAATCGGTTTTCAGCCAACGACGGACAGGTGTGTATTTCCACAATTCTGTTCGAGGTGCCGGGAAGCCCTGAGAACTGAATCGAATTCGACCCGCCTCTCTGAATGCATCAAACCCGTCAGTTTGTCCATTCGTAGCAGACGCTGCGACCAGCGCCTGTGCGACCAGAAATTGCGCCTCTAATGAATTATTATCGTCCAAGCTTGGGATCACTTTGCTGTTCTGCTTCTAAGTTTGCGTTCACCTGACTATCAGGCCGTGATTGGGTCAGATTCAGTTGGTTTGAGCCAATCATAGCCTTGATCTTCCAGTTTCAAAGCGAGTTCTTTGCCTCCTGACTCAACAATTCGACCGTCCACCAACACGTGTACGAAGTCGGGTATGACATAGTCCAAAAGTCGCTGGTAGTGGGTAATAATTACGAAGGCCCGATCTGAAGATCGAAGGCTGTTAATTCCTTCTGATACCACCCGGAGTGCATCGATATCCAGGCCGGAATCTGTCTCGTCCAAGATGGCCAGGGTAGGCTCTAACATCGCAAGTTGAAATATTTCATTTCGTTTCTTTTCTCCCCCTGAGAAGCCCTCGTTAACAGCACGTTGTTTCAGGCTCGGATCCAGCTGAACAAGCTGCGCTTTTTCCTTCATCAGCTTCAGAAACTCCATGGCGCTGAGCACCTTCTGATTCCGATGTTCACGAACGGAATTAACAGCCTGTCTCAAGAAGTTGGCCATACTGACACCTGGCAATTCTACAGGATATTGAAATGCCAGAAAAACGCCTTCCCTTGCTCGTTTGTCCGGGGCCATATCCAACAGGTCAACCCCTTTGTAGATTACGCTTCCCTCGGTTACTACGTAGCCATCGCGGCCGGCAAGAACGGACGCAAGCGTGCTTTTGCCCGAGCCGTTTGGACCCATGATAGCATGGACTTCGCCTGCATTAACCGTGAGAGTTACTCCCTTCAGGATTTCGGTGCCATCGTCTTCGATGGACACGTGAAGATTCTTAATTTCAAGCATTATTAATTATATAACTATAGGTTAAGTCAGGGGGTATTGTCTTTGTCAGACTATGTCTTACCCTACGCTGCTTTCGAGTTCAATTGCAAGTAATTTTTGAGCTTCAACGGCGAATTCCATAGGGAGTTGTGCTAGAATTTCTTTGCAGAACCCATTTACAATCAGCTTTATGGCGTCAATCTCTGAGATACCACGCTGCTTGCAGTAGAAGATCTGGTCTTCGCCAACGCGCGAAGTTGTGGCCTCGTGTTCCACTTGCGCCGTAGAGTTTTGAATTTCCAGGTAGGGAAACGTGTGGGCTCCACTCCGATCGCCCAGCAACATAGAGTCGCACTGAGAAAAATTCCTTGCGTTCGTCGCACTTTTCTGGATTTTTACGAGGCCTCTGTATGAGTTCTGGCTTCTGCCCCCTGAAATCCCTTTTGAAATGATAGTGCTTCGGGTGTTTTTCCCAATATGTATCATTTTTGTACCCGTATCTGCCTGCTGCCGCCCCTTAGTGAACGCAACCGAATAAAATTCACCAATGGAGTTGTCGCCCTTCAATATTACCGACGGATACTTCCACGTAATCGCGCTTCCCGTCTCAAGCTGAGTCCAGCTGATCTTAGATCCAGATCCGCTACAGATTCCGCGTTTAGTTACAAAATTGTAAACACCACCCACACCTTCTTCGCTTCCTGGATACCAGTTTTGTATGGTTGAGTACTTGACCTCCGCATCTTTATGGGCGATTATTTCAACGACGGCGGCGTGAAGTTGATGCTCGTCCCGCTGAGGAGCCGTACAACCCTCGAGATAACTGACGTACGAGCCTTCGTCGGCAATGATCAATGTGCGCTCAAATTGACCGGTGCCTGCTTCGTTAATTCGAAAGTACGTAGATAATTCCATCGGGCAGTGAACTCCCGGGGGGATATAACAGAACGATCCGTCAGAAAAAACGGCTGAATTGAGCGTCGCGTAAAAGTTGTCTGTGTAGGGTACGACCGAACCCATATATTTTTTGACAAGGTCCGGATGGTCTCGTACGGCGTCACTGAAAGAACAGAAAATCACTCCCTTTTCAGCAAGCTCAGCTTTAAACGTGGTCGCCACAGAAACACTGTCCATTATGACGTCAACAGCCACTCCCGTCAGCCGCTGTTGCTCAGCCAGTGGAATTCCGAGCCGGTTAAACGTCTCAATTATCTGCGGGTCCACTTCGTCAAGGCTGTCCAGCGAAGGGCGTTGAATGGGTGCTGAATAATAACAGATACTCTGAAAATCGATTTCTTTGATAGTCAGGTGAGCCCATTCGGGTGTGGCATGTTCGTCGACGAGTGCCTCGAATCGTTTAAACGCCTTGAGCCGCCACTCTAATAACCATTCAGGTTCTTCCTTCTTCTTCGAAATAAAACGAACGATCTCTTCGCTAAGTCCTACAGGCGCTTTATCGGCTTCTATATCGGTAAAGAATCCATGCTCATATTCACTGGATTCTACTTCTCGCAAATATTTTGTGTCGGAACTACTCATTCAGATTACATTGGAATGGGAAAACAATCGCAGCGGAATGCCGGTTGCCAATTTATATTCGGTCTAAATTAGGGGTCAAACTCCTCATTATTGTGGAAGTTGCGATGATTATTTGGTGCTTTAAAGTGAGTTCCAACGGAAACAGTACGGATTCCAATGGGTAAATCTGGTCGGAAAAACGAATTTATGGTCATATGATGGAATTCAGCATTACAGAAAAAGCACGGTTAAAACTCGAGCGCACAGCGACGGAAGAGGGACTAACCCTTGGTGATGTGTATCTACGTGTGTCGGTTGTGCCGGGAGGATGCTCTGGTCTGACTTATGATTTGGGATGGGACACCGCGGTGACAGAATCTGATGAGATTGCTGAAATTTCAGGAATCCGCGTCGTAATGGATTTGAAAAGTCGCTTGTATGTAGACGGAACGGCTCTGGATTTCGGTGACGGTCTGGACGGAAAAGGATTCCACTTTGACAATCCTCAGGCGATTCGAACCTGCGCCTGCGGAGAGTCATTTGGTCTCTAAGAGATCACTCTTGTTCGCCCCGGGTCCAGGATAATTTGTCGCCTTCAATTATACCCATCGTGTCGGAATAGCCCGCGATGACTTCAAGCACAAAACGGGCAGGACCATTGCTGGGGACCTGTTGCGGAGAAAGTGGCGGCAGATATTTTTTGATGGATATCACTATCGAGTCTGCATTCACAAATAGTAAGTCGAGCGACAGTGGCGTATTTGCCATCCAGAATTCCCTGTCTTCTTCAAAATCAAAGATAAATAACATTCCTGTGTCTTCAGGAGTTGACCTTCTCTCCATCATTCCACGGGCCCGTAACGAATCATTGTCCGCTATTTCCATTCGGATCGATAAATAAACGTTGCCGTTCCTCGAGATTGTCAGAGAGCCGTCATCTCTGAATGGAATGCCGTGCTCTTCAATCGTTTCATCGGAAGAATCTCTGTCATTGCCAGTCTGGCATGCACTTACAGTGAGTGCAAGGGAAAGAACAAATGTGATCATTTTGGGCCACGATCGGCAGGGGAAACCGGTCGTATTAACCTCACATGAGTCGATCATTTTTTTTCCTGCCTCCACCACGCTATCCGGTGGCCCGGTTCGATTCCATATTTGTCGGTAAAACCGGCGCGGACTTCGACAACAAATTGCGCAGGTCCCTCAGAGAGTATTCGGTTATCGGAATACGGCGTGGTTCGTTTTACAATATTTACGATGGTCGAATCCTCATGCACAAAGATCAGATCAAGCGGAAGTGGAGTGCTGCGCATCCAAAAAGATCTTTCTGACGGCGCCTGACTCACAAATATCATCCCGCCACGCTCAGGAAGAGACCTGCGGTCCATCAGCCCGCGAGCCTGGGCCGAATCCGTTTCTGCTATCTCAATCGCGATTCGTGTGATCAATTCGCCGGTAGTCTGTTTGAATTCGAGGATTCCGTGCGCGGTAAATTCAATATGGGTTCGAACGACATTCGAAGTTGACGAATCTGAACAACCGGCAAGGGATGATACAGCAACCAACGAACACACTACCGCCAAAATGAACTGGTTCAATACTTTACGTGGCATGAGATACTTCGTCTACAACATAAGTTTTTCAATGACCGAATTACAGATGGTTTTTCCCTGGTCTGTTAAGCTGACAATCTGATTTCTGATCGGGTGAATAAAGGCGGACTCTTCAAGTTGAGCAAGCACATCGACGCGTTCGAGTAACAGATCGGCTCCGTATCGTTCTTCAAGAATATTTAAATCCAGCCCGTCTGAGGTTCTGAGTCGTAACATTATATATTCGCGCGCCAGAACGTCCAGAGAAAGGGCTTCTTGCTCATCCGTTGGTCGGGTATATCCCGCAAGTAAAGCCTCATAAGATTTCAAGTTCCGAACGTTTTCCCATCGCCGTGCCGGAAGGCCTTTCCACCAGAACGAGTGCGCGGACGGCCCGCAGCCTATATAATTGGAGTGTGACCAATACCTGTGATTGTGAAACGACCGAGCTCCTTTTAACGCAAAGCTGGATATCTCATAGTGCTCATATCCATGTTCGCGCAGGAAATCCATAGTAAACAGAAATCGTTGCGAGTGATCTTCATCTGATATCGGCGTTACAATACCGTTTTGCACCTGTTTGTGCAGGGGTGTATTCTCTTCAATCGTAAGTCCGTACGTGGAGATGTGAGGGATTTGGTAGTCTCGGGCAATTTGCAAATTGGCCGCCCAGTACTCCATATCCTGACCCGGGATACCGAAAATCAGATCGATAGAGAACTTCTTAATATCTGATTTCTGAATGAGATCTATGGACTGACGCGCGACAGACGCATCATGGATTCGGGTGAGAAATTTCAGGTCTGAATCAAAAAAAGACTGCACCCCGAGGCTGATGCGATCTACCCCAAGACGGGCAAGTCCGGAAAGGTATTCTTGGGTAACGTCCTCCGGGTTCATTTCAAAAGTTACCTCCTGAAGTACCGAAGTGTCATACAGATCATGGATTTTCAAGAGAATCGTTTCAACTTCTTCAATCAGCAATCGAGACGGAGTACCACCTCCGAAATAAATCGATTCAATGGGTTCTCGGTGCTCGCAGTCTCATGAATAAAACAAGAGTTCTTGACCAAGAGCCTTTATAAATGGCGTGTGCACCTTCCGTGTTGTGACAAAATAGAAATCGCAATAGACACATCGCTGACTGCAATAAGGTATATGGAGATAGAGACCAGCCACTTGTCAGAGTATTATTCCCAAGCGAATCGGGACGGAGAGTGCGAGCGAGGTGTTTTTAATTATAACCGCGGGATTAATTTCGTAGAACAGAGCACCGTCTTTAAGAGCTCGCACGCCACCAATTCCAAAGTGTAACGTCGGGCCGTTATGATCCCCATTGTTACCTCCCGTACTGAGATACACTCCAACTCCTGCCATGAAATACATAGCCGATGTCACTCCGGGCATAGTAAGGATTGCGGAAATTTGAGGATCAAAAGAAAATACAGTCTCGTTGCGGCCGTTTAAAAAGTGGCTGGAGAAACCCAGGCCAGCGGCAAATGAAAGATCTGCAGTAACAGGGGCGCTCAGCCTTCCACGTAAACCCGCACCGAACCCGTCGTCAGTATTCGCCTGCGTCTGAACGCCAATACCGACCACCAAGCCAGCGCCTTGTGCAATCGTGCTATCGGGAGTAATCAGAAAGAGAGTAGCTAGAATTGTAGTGGTCAGAGCGTTTTGCAAAGACCTTGAGAACCGCATCCTGATACCGAATTTGATTTGATGCCGGGAGGGTGTTGTGTATTTTTGCAGAACCTCTCACGGCCGCGGTGAATCCACTCGCGGTTTTGCAAGATAGCACCCATTTTTGTTTTATCGATAATGAAATTTCTGGTTTGCATCAAACAGGTTCCGGACGTATCCGGGAATGTTAATTCGGGACGGATGGTCCTGAATGCGTATGATGCGTCGGCCGTAGAAGCGGCGCTGGTTCTGACGGAAGGTACCGATAGTGAAATTCATCTTGTTCTGATCGGACCGGACTCTGCGAAGGAAACGATTCGAAAAGCACTCGCAATGGGCGCCTCGAGTGCGGTTCATTTTGTATCCGCTGAATCTGATTCCATGGATTCCGGTTCGATAGCGGCACAACTCGCGTCGTATTGTGCGGAAATCCAATTTGACATCGTATTGTGCGGAAAACAGTCACAAGATACCGATGCCGGTTTGACCGGAGGGATGTTGGCTGCCCATTTGAAGTTACCTTATGCAACAAATGCGGTGGGCCTGGCTTACCAGGATTCTTACGATGGCATTGTTGTCACGAGACAGGGGGATTCGGGGCAGGAGATTTTACAGTTACCCTTGCCGTGCCTAGTTACGTGTTCGAATGACATGAACAACCCTCGTATTCCGTCTCTGAAGGGGATCATGCAGGCTAAGAAAAAGTCCATAGACGCACGGCAATTTGAAAATAATTCGTTGTCGTCAACACGGATTCTGAATTATGAGCAGCCGGCCGCTCGAGAGCCAGCTCGGATGCTCGAAGGTGAAACGGAAGAGAAGGTGACGGCGCTGGTATTAGCTCTTGTCCAGGAATCCGGCATCTTCTAACTGAATTAAATTGATTGAACGATATGGGAAAGATTCTTGTTCATGTTGGATCTCAGGGGGGCGAGGCGAAACGGTCTTCGCTGGAGGTACTGAGTCACGTGAGTCGGAAAATCGCAGGTTCTGATGATGTTGTAGTCGCCTGTGTCTTTGATGTTAACCCGGGGAGGCTTGAACAGACGATCGGAGAATATGGCGCGGATGACATCTTGATGTATATGGATCCCGCATATGAATCACATCTGAACGGTGTGCTCGCAGCGGGACTCGAAGATGCGATCCGCGCGACAGCTCCGTCACTGGTCGTATTTGCCAGTTCAGAGTCTGTGAAAGATATCCTTGGTGCCATTGCCGTTAATACGGGGGCTGCAGTTTTACCTGACGTTGTCAGTTTTTCAGCCGGGTCAGGATTTGTTGAGGCGGTCAGGCCTGTGATGGCGGCCAAGTCGTTAGCGCGCGTAAGAGCGGAAGGGGAACTGATATTCGTTTCGGTCCGGTCCGGTTCGGTCGAGGCCATAAAGAATCCTAAAAATCCCGGTACCACAACATTCGAGGCTCCCATAAAGCCTGCTGACCTGAAACAGCAGTTGAAAGAGATCATCAAGGCGGCGGATGAAACCGTCGATCTGTCGGAAGCCAGGGTGGTTGTTGCTGCGGGACGGGGTGTTAAGGACGAGGTCGGGAAACGTCTTGTGGAAGAACTCGCCGGCCTGTTTGGAGGAGGAATAGGCGCATCGAGAGCGGTGGTCGAAACCGATTTGTTTCCTGCTACGGCGCAAATTGGCCAGACGGGAAAGGTCGTCTCTCCCGATTTATATTTTGCGCTTGGTATATCTGGTGCCATCCAACACGTCGCAGGCATGTCGAACAGCCGTATGATCGTCGCCATAAATAAAGACGCAGACGCTCCGATTTTTGAATATGCTGACTATGGAATTGTAGGGGACCTGTATACGGTAGTGCCGCTATTGATTGAAGAAATCAAACGGCATAAATAGCCCTGTTATGGAAGAAAAGTTTGATTGCATAATCGTCGGAGGCGGCATCGCGGGACTGAGCGCAGCGATGATACTCGCGCGCGCTGACGCTCGGTTTCTTTTAATTGAACGGGGAGAGTTCTGCGGAGCAAAGAATGTCTCTGGTGGTGTGTTATGGGGGTCAGACCTGAACGAACTGGTTCCTGATTTTGGTGATTCCCCGGAAGGGTTTGAACGATTTATTAATCACCGGAGACTCACTTTCATGGACGACCAGTCTGCCTTTTCACTTGATTTTAAATCCGCTCATTTTGAGCAAACTCCGTATTCAGGAGTAACTGTTCTGCGTTCAAAGTTTGATGCCTGGTTAGCGGGCAAAGTAGAGGCCCAGATCGAACAAGGCACTCATTCGGAGTCATCCTTCCTGGCCACCGATATCCTGGTTCAAGAAGTAATTCAAGAGAGCGGACGAGTGGTCGGCATTCGGGCGGGTGGAGAGGATTTCTTTGCGGACTGCGTAATTTTGGCTGAAGGAGTAAACAATTTGTTGACCAGGCAAATTGGAATTGAACCCGCGTATGTACCCGCAGATCATGTGGCTGTTGGTGTGAAAGAGGTTATCGAATTCGATAAATCTGTTCTCGAGGATCGTTTTCAACTCAATGGCAGGAGTGGTTTGACCAATGAGTTTGTTGGGTTTTGTTCTGACGGCGTAGAGGGTGGTGGTTTTTTGTACACGAACGAGAAATCCCTGTCTGTAGGGCTGGTTCTGGGCATGAAAGATTTGCGGGAAAAGAAAAAAGCACCTCAGGACATTTTGAACCAATTCAAAGAACATCCTGCAGTTCGAGATATGCTCACGGGTGGAAAGGTAGTCGAATACTCCGCGCACGTCGTGTCGACGGGAGATATTGATGCGGTTCCTGAGCGTTTATATGATGATGGCGTTTTAATTGCTGGAGAAGCGGCACACCTGCTTCTAAACGCCGGTAAGGCAATACAGGGTATGGATTATGCTATGCGATCAGGAATTCTTGCGGCCGAAGCGGTACTTGCGGCTCGAGAAGTTTCAGATTTTTCTGGTGCGCAGTTGTCTGGTTATCAGAAGGCGCTCGAAAACAGTTACGTGTTGACGGACATGCATAACTTTCATGACGCCGTTAAATTACTTCACGACCCTATGATGTTTGGAGCTGTTCCCAACGTACTTTGCGATTTCGGAAGGCAGTTTTTTACCATTCGAAGCGAACCCGGACAGAAGTCTCGACACATGATGACGGCTGCCGTAAAGCGACATTCCTCGTATTGGGATCTGATCAAGCTTGGCGCAAAAGCCGCCCGTGCCTTATGAAACGACTTTCAATTTCAGAGCGATTAGGGCTGGTCAGTTATCGAAATCAAGCTCGCACCGATGCAAAGGCTCATATCGAGGTGGATACCGACATTTGCAATTCTACGTGTCCGCATCAATGCACAACGTATGTTTGTCCTGCGAAATGTTATACACTGGACGAGGCAGGGGAATTACACTTTCAGTTCGAAGACTGCATCGAGTGTGGAACGTGCATGTATGCGTGCGATCAGGGCGCCGTGAAATGGAGCTATCCGGATCCCGAAACTGGCCGCGGTGTGAACTGGAATTTTGGATAAATCCCTGTTCAAGTCGCGCTACTCGCCTGATTCGCCTGACTTGTTCTCAGGTGTAACTGGTGAACCATTCTCTTCAGTTACCTGACTCGCCTTTTCGATTTCTGAATCTGCGTTTTTCGCTTTAGTTTCCTTCGATTTGTTGGCTTTAGCCTTCGGACCCTTCTTCTTTTTACGTGTAGTCTTCTTTCGCTTGGTAAAAGAAAGCTCGCCCGTGTCCTTCTTTGTATCGTAGGCAATCATGAGCGTATCTTCTTCGCCAAGATCGTGCCCCAGAATGGCCTCAGCCATCGGATCTTCGATGTATCGCTGAATAGCCCGTTTTAACGGGCGGGCTCCGAATTTTGGATCGTATCCGCGATCGGCTAGAAAATGTCGGGCGGAATCTTTCAATTCGACATGGATTCCAAGCTCAAGCGCCCGTGCGAAAAGTTCAGAGGCCATAAGATCGACGATCTGATGGATGTGTTCTTTCTCGAGCGGATGAAATACGATGACGTCGTCAATTCGATTCAGAAACTCCGGGTTAAATACCCTTTTCAGCGCGTCTTCTACGGTACTTTTCAGCGTCTGGTAATCGAAATCAGTATCCGTCTGAGCAAAGCCTATTCCTTTACCCAGGTTCTCGATATCACGGGCGCCGATGTTAGACGTCATCACGATGATTGTATTGCGAAAATCGATCTTTCGTCCGAGCCCGTCGGTCAGAATTCCGTCATCCAGAACCTGAAGGAGAATATTAAATACATCAGGATGCGCTTTCTCGATTTCATCCAACAGGATTACGCAGTACGGCTTTCTGCGAACCTTTTCGGTCAGCTGTCCGCCTTCTTCGTAACCCACATACCCTGGAGGCGCGCCGACGAGCCGACTCACGGAAAACTTCTCCATGTATTCGCTCATATCGATGCGAATGAGCGCGTCCTGCGATCCAAAGAGGTATTTGGTGAGGACCTTTACCAGCTCCGTTTTCCCAACTCCGGTAGGACCCAGAAATATAAAAGAACCGATAGGTCTCCTAGGGTCTTTCAATCCGGCGCGGGTTCTTCGTATAGAACGCGCAAGCTTTTTAATAGCTTCGGGTTGGCCAATAACACTATCGGCCAGATCTTCTTCCATCCGAAGTAACTTCTTTTGCTCTGGTTCAGAAATTTTGTCAACGGGAATACCCGTCATCATCGCCACAACCTCAGAAATATCCAGAGCTGAAACCTCGTAAACTTCCGCCTCCGTTTTAGTCTGCCACGTCAAGTTCGCCTCAGCAAGCTCTTGCTGAAGTTTCTTCTCACGGTCTCTTAGTCTTGCCGCTTCTTCAAAACGCTGGTTTTTAACGACAAGATTTTTCTCTTCCTTTACTGACTCGATTTCTGCTTCGAGCTTAACGATAGAGTCAGGAGCCTTAATGTTCTTAAGATGGACGCGAGCACCCGCTTCGTCCATGACGTCAATGGCCTTGTCCGGGAGGAATCGATCCGTGATATATCGCTCGGCAAGTTTCACGGTAAGATTAATAGCTTCCTCTGTATACGAAACGTTATGATGTGATTCGTATTTGTCCTTGATGTTGAGAAGGATTTCACGCGTCTCCTCAGGAGTTGCCGGTTCAACAAGAATTTTCTGAAAGCGCCGATCAAGAGCACCGTCCTTTTCGATGTGTTGACGGTATTCATCGAGTGTCGTCGCACCTATACATTGTATTTCGCCGCGGGCAAGGGCCGGTTTAAACATGTTCGACGCATCAAGGCTGCCCGATGCACCACCAGCTCCAACTATCGTGTGCAATTCGTCAATAAAGAGGATCACATCCGGGCTTTTTTCAAGCTCGTTCATCACCGCTTTCATTCTTTCCTCGAATTGACCACGATATTTGGTTCCAGCTACTAGTGCCGCGAGGTCTAACGTTACAATTCGTTTGTCGAATAAGATGCGACTCGTTTTTCTTTGAATAATTCTAGTGGCGAGTCCCTCAGCAATCGCCGTTTTACCTACCCCGGGTTCGCCAATCAAAACCGGATTGTTTTTCTTTCGGCGACTTAGAACCTGCGCAACACGTTCGATTTCTTTTTCGCGGCCCACAACGGGATCTAACTTGTCTTCTTCCGCAAGGCTCGTCAGATCGCGGCCAAAATTATCTAATACGGGCGTTTTACTTTTTTCCATCTTCCCACGCTCTTTTTGTCCTCCAGACCCAGTTTTCCCAGCGCTTCCACCTTTTCTGGAGCTGCTGGAACTGGCACTCGGGGAGGCTTTTCCACTAATTATTGTGTCGAGCTCTGACCTGACGGCATCATACGAAACAGAGAATCCCTGTTGCAATATCTGTGCTGCCAGATTCTCATCATCTCTCAGAAGACTCAGTAATAAATGTTCAGTCCCTATGACGTCACTCTTGTACAGTTTGGCTTCGAGATATGTTATTTTTAATACTTTCTCAGCCTGTTTGGTTAAAGGAATATTTCCAACTGTCAGCGTGCCACCGGTGCTCCGTACGGTTTCTTCTACGGACTTCTTCAACTTGAAAAGATCGCAGCCCAGATTGCGTAGAATTTTAACAGCGATTCCTTCTCCTTCCCTGATAATTCCAAGCAATAGATGCTCCGTCCCGATGTAGTCGTGACCCAACCGAATTGCTTCTTCACGGCTATACGAGATCACGTCGCGGACGCGATTTGAAAAATTTCCTTCCATGTCAGATAAGTTCGAGATA